>Ga0207674_10000869_pt1 | contig 39586 bp, 40 predicted proteins | sample KBSCornC72_FD_184303 | JGI IMG/M metagenome (GOLD analysis project Ga0207674, IMG submission 184303) | Corn rhizosphere microbial communities from Kellogg Biological Station, Michigan, USA - KBS Corn C7-2 (SPAdes) (version 2) | ecosystem: Host-associated > Plants > Roots > Rhizosphere > Soil ... | reverse complement strand
CTTTGCCGTACTGCCGCTCGATCTGGCTCAGAGCGGCGTCGAGTGCTTGCTCACGCTCCAAGGCGTTCAACCTCCTAACGACACCGATTCGAAGACTTCGTACTGCGCGCCGCCCGGACGCAGACGGGAAATCATCACGGCTGCGTCGGACGGAGCGACCTCGCCGAGGTCGGGGACGGACGGGCTCAGCCGCGGACGGCTGCGTCGGAAACGGGCCACGGTGACGTGCGCCAGCCATTTCCGCTGCTCGCGCTCGTAGAGCTCCCGCGCTTCCAGAAAGTCGAACAGGCGCTCCGCGACTGCCTCTCCGCGCCCGCCCTCGTCGGTCAGCGCGATCATGGCCACGCTCCTCGTCTCGCGATAGCGCTGCGCCGCGAACACCGGTCGCTTCGCGCCCGCACAAGCCTCTCGCAGAGCATCAACGACGTCCCCCGCACGAGTCGCCGGGGTGCTGCCGAGAAACGCGAGCGTGACGTGGAGGTTCTCCGCGGGGACGATGCGCAGGTCCCTCCCGGTCGCAGCCAGGTGATCGCCCTGCCACGCGACGAGGACGTCCACCGCAGCGGGAGGCAGGAGCAGGGCACAGAAGAGCCGAAGCCGCTCATCGCCCTCCACCCTAGCGATCGCTTTCGCGCGAATCTGTGGCTGTTCGTGACAACTCGCGGCGGAGCGTGTGGAGAGCCAGAGCGGTTGTGCGGGCGCGGACGGCTTCGCGGTCGCCCGGAAGGTGTAAACGCGCCGTGTGGGCCCCGCCGGGCCCGTCGATAGCCAGGAAGACGAGGCCCACCGGTTTCTCCGCGGTCCCTCCGCCCGGGCCCGCAATGCCGGTGTCCGCAACGGCCAGGTCGGCACCGAGCTCCCGGCGCGCTCCAGCGGCCATCGCCGCCCCCACCTCCGCCGACACGGCGCCGTGCTCTTCGAGCAGCCCGGCCGGGACGCCGAGCTGCCTCTCCTTGACCTCGTTGGAGTACGCGACCACGCCGCCGACGAACACGTCGCTCGAGCCCGCGATGCCCGTGAGGCGTGTGCCGATCAGCCCACCGGTACAGGATTCCGCGGTCGCGAGCGTCAGACCCTGCGCGCGGCACATGTCGAGGACGATCTCCTCGACGGACCGCTCGTCGTCCCGCGCGAACACCTCATCCGGAAACGCGGCGCTGAAAGCGTCCGTCACCCTTGCCGCGGCCGGCTCGCCTCCCGGCCGGACGACGAGGTCGACGTGGATCTCGAGATCGCGCGCGCAGATGGTCACTTCGAGGCCGTCGCTCTCTCCGCCGGCCTCGTCGAGCGCGCGTGCGACTGCGGACTCTGTCGGCCCGAAGAGCCGAAGCGAGTGACGCTTTGGCGCCTCCGCCCGCTCCAGAATCGCGCGAACGGCGGGATGGTCGACCGCGTTCGGCCACAGCCTCTGCAGCTCCCCCGGCGGTCCCGGAAGGACGACGGCGACGCGGCCGTCGTCGTGCTCGAGGAGAATCGCCGGCGCCGTGCCCGCAAGGCCGAGTGAGATGCCGCCTTCCGGCAGGGACGCCTGCTTGCGGATTCCCGGGAGGAAGTCCCCGAACGGACGCTTGAGGCGCTCGGCGACACCGCGGGAGAAGGCCTCGATCTCCCGCTCCAGGCCCTCGTCCAAGACGAGCGGGCACCCGGTCGCCTCGGCGAGAAGCTCCACGGTGCGGTCGTCGTGCGTCGGCCCCAGTCCGCCGGAAACCACGCAGAGATCCGCGCGCAGGCCCTCAGCAAGCGCCGCAGCGAGCTGCTCGCGCCGGTCGCCGACCATGACGACGCGGTCGGGCTCCAGGCCGAGGCGTGTCAGCTCACGCGCGAGAAACGGGCCATCCTGGTCCGCGAGGTCGCCGCGGACGAGCTCGCTGCCGGTGACGAGGACGACAGCGCGGGGGCGGGCCAACTAGGCGAGTGAGACGAGCTCGAGGCCGTCGGGCTTGACGATCGCGATCGCGGGCCCCTTCGGCATGTTTCTGATCCGCTCTCCGTTCACGGTGCCCTTGAGATATGCGGGCGCCCCGAGCTGGACCCAGATGCGCTTGTCGTCGACGAAGCGCTGCGTCTGGCCAGCCTGGAGCGTGCCCTCGTAGAGGAGCTTGCCGGTGGCCGACTTCGAACGGACGCGCATCCAGCAGTCGCCGCCTTCGGCGTAGAGCACGAGTCGGGTCTTCTGCGTCTTAGCGTGTGAGCCCCGGTTCGAGGGCGCCTTCTCGGTGCTCGTACCGGTCGAGTCCGAGGGTGAGTCCGAAGCCGGTGGACTGACCGTCGGGGTCTCGGCCCCCGTCGAACCGAACTTCCAGGCCACGACGACGAGGATCGTCACGGCGATGATCCCGGCGAGGGCGACGATGACGAAGTTGGACTCGACCGCACGGGAACGTGATGGCTGCCGTCGTGGCCGCGCAGGCGCCACCGGTTCGTCCTCCCGCGTGAAGCGCGAGTTGAACTCGTCCACGTAGAGCTGCCCGTCGAGGCCGAGGTACTCCGCATAGGTGCGCAGGAAGCCCTTGACGTACGTCTCGCCGGGCAGGACCTCGAAGCGCTCCTCCTCGAGCGCCCGCAGGTACTTCGCGCGGATCTTGGTGTCCGCTTCTACCCGGGGGAGCTCGTATCCCTGGCGCAGCCGAGCTTCACGCAGGCTGTTGCCGATCTCGAACACGAATCCTCGATTGTAGCGCCCGAGCCGTCCTCTCTAGCGCGAAGCGAGGGTCAGCACGGCGAAGACGCCCAGCGCGAGGAGCCCCGTGATAGCGAGCAGGAGCGCGAAGCCGCCCAGGATGCGCGCTGCCGCGGCGAGCGCGCGCCCACCGATTCGCCCCAGCGAGCGGTCGTACTCGAGGCGCGCGCGCCGGGCGAGGCGGACCGACATGAACGCGAGGAGAAGGCCGATCGGGATGGCGGGGATCGCCTGGTAGAGCCCCACGTCGCCGGAGTAATGGGCGGCGGCGAGGCCACCCGCGAGCACGCCGAGGGCGGCGAGGGCCAGGACGAAGGCCCATAACGCCTTCGGATTTCGCGTCACTGCTTGACGTACGGGCGACCGACCGCGGCCGGGCCGCGCGAGCGGCCGACCACGCCGACCAGCGCGATCAGCGTGAGGATGTACGGAAGCGTCTGCAGCAGGTTCGACGAGATGCCAGCCTCGTTCTGCAGGCGCTGGGCGAGGCCGCTGGAGAACCCGAAGAGGAGACACGCCGCGAAGGCCGGGAACGGGCGCCACTTCCCGAAGATGACCGCGGCGAGCGCGATGAAACCGCGGCCAAGCGTCATGTTCTCGTTGAACGAGCCGACGAAGCCGATCGAGAGGTATGCCCCGCCCAGGGCGGCGAGCATCCCCGAGACGACGACGCAGGCGTAGCGGATCCCGTACACCGAGATGCCGACGGTGTCCGCCGCCCTCGGGTGCTCCCCTACCGAGCGGATCCGCAGGCCGATCGGCGTCTTGAAGAGGACCAACCAGCTCAGGATGATCACGGCGAACAGGAGCCAGATCATGAGGCTCATCTCGCCGATGACGTCGCCGACGAACGGGATCTTGTCGAGGCCCGGCACGGTCACCGTGGGAACGCGAGCAACGTCGGAGGGCGTTCCTTCCGTGCCGTAGATGTAGCGGAAGAGGTAGCCCGTCACTCCGAGCGCGAGGAAGTTGATCGCAGTGCCGCTGACGATCTGATCGGCACGCAGGTGGATGGAGAAGAACGCGTGGATGAGCGCGAGCCCGCCGCCGAAGACCATGGCCATGAGGATCCCGACGATCCACGAGCCGCTCCATGCTGCCGCCCAGATCCCGAAGAAGGCGCCGGAGAGCATCATCCCCTCGAGGCCGATGTTGATGACCCCTGAGCGCTCGGAAAAGATCCCGCCCATCGCGGCGAAGGCAAGCGGCGTCGCGAAGCGGATGGTCGCGGCGAAGAGGCCCGCGTTCACGACTGCGTCGAGCGAATCCGTGTCCTTCGTCTGCGCCCAGAGCGCGGCCGCAGTGCCGCCGATCGCGACTGCGATCGCCCACCAGCCGAGCCGCTTTTCGTCGCGCGTGACCGCCCAGAGGCCGCAGGCGACGCCGGCGATGCCGAGGGCGATGGGCCCGCCCTCGAAGCGGACGTCCCAGGGCGGCAGCGCGAGCCAGAACGCGAGGAGCCCGAGCCCGATGCCGTACCAGGCGATCGTCTGCGTCTCCGCGAGCCTGCGGACCCAGCTTCGATCCTGGATGGCAGCGGCGACCGACACTAGAGCTCCTGCGGTTTGATGCGTGGTGTCGTCGATCCGCCGAAGCCCATCTTCTTGCGCGCGTTCCACGCGTAGACGACCAGGAGCTCTGCGCCGACGAAGAGGATGATCAGCGCCTGAATCATCGTCGAGAGGTTCGTCGCGAGCTCGGGCGGGAAGTCGGTGCCGGAGAGCTGGCGCGGCGACGTGCCGACCTGGAGCGCGCCGAAGAGGAGCGCGGCGAAGAGGATCCCGACTGCCTTGTTGCGACCCAGGAGGGCGACCGCGATCCCGATGAAGCCCACGAAGCTGACGTCGTAGTCGTTGATCGCCTGGTGGAACTTCCAGCCGAGGATGTCCACGGAGCCGGCTAGGCCGGCGAAGGCGCCCGAGATCGCCATGGCGAGGATGTAGTTCTTCGAGACGTTGATGCCGCCGTAGCGCGCCGCCTCGGGGTTGAAGCCGACCGCGCGCACCTCGTAGCCGAGCGTCGTCCGGTTGAGGAGGAAGTGGTAGACGACCAGCGAGAAGAGGGCGATGAAGATCCCAGCGTGGAGCGGCTGCAACGCGCCCCAGATCGGCCAGAGCTTGGCCGAGTCCGCAACGTCGTACGAGCGCGGAACGTCCGGCTCCGATCCCTGCATCCAGCCTCCCAGCTCGACGAAATACTTGCCGACCCAGAGCGCGATCCAGTTGAGCATGATCGTCGAGATGACCTCGTGGGCTCCGAACGCGGCCTTGAGGAAGCCCGCGATGCCCGCCCAGATCGCGCCGCCGAGGATGGCGCCGACGCAGCAGACGAGGACGTGCAGCGGCCGCGGCATCCCGACGAAGACGTGGCCGAGGTAGAGCGCGGTCAGGAGGCCGACGAAGTACTGGCCCTGGCCGCCGATGTTGAACATCCCGCAGCGGAAGGCGAACGCGACCGCGAGGGCGGTGAGCATGAGCGGCGTGGTGATGATGAGCGTCTGCTGGAGGTCGAGCGCGGCGCTGAAGCGCTCGTCGCCCTGCACCCAGGGAAAGAACCAGCTGAGTCCGGTCCCGGAGAAGATCGCCTTGTAGGCCGCGAACGGGTCGTGCCCGGTCGCGACGACCACGAGGCCGCCGACGAAGAACGCGAGCACCGCGGAGGCGACCGCGGTGAAGAAGCCGCCGAGCCCCGCGTACCAGCGGCTGACGACCTCGTAGCCGGAGTCGGTGCCAGTACCTTCGCTCACGCCGCCGTCGCCTCTCGCTTGCCTCCCAGCATCGCGAGTCCGATCTCCTCCTCGGAGACGTCCGGACCGTACTCCGCGACGATGTTGCCCTCGTAGAGGACGAGGATGCGATCCGAGAGCGAGAGGATCTCGTCCAGCTCGAACGAGACGAGAAGGATGCCGCGGCCCTCGTCGCGCTCTTCGACGAGCCGCCGGTGGACGAACTCGATCGCCCCCACGTCGAGGCCGCGCGTCGGCTGCGCCGCCACGAGGACGCTCGGGTCGCGCGACACCTCACGCGCGACGATCACCTTCTGCTGGTTGCCACCCGAGAGGGCCCCGGCCCGCGTCTCGGGACCGCCTCCGCGGACGTCGAACTCCTTGAGGAGGTTGCGCGCACGCGCCGTCAGCCGCTTCGGGAAGAGCCAGCCGTGCTTCGAGTCGGGCTCCTCGCGGTAGTCGTGGAGCGCGATGTTCTCCGCCAGGGTGAAGTCGAGGACGAGGCCGCGGACCTGACGGTCTTCCGGAATGTGCCCCACTCCTGCGTCGAGGCATTCCCGCGGAGAGTCGCCCGTCACCTCGCGGTTGTTGACGGTGATCTTGCCGCTTCTGGCCGGACGCAGGCCTGTGATCGCATCGATCAGCTCGGACTGGCCGTTGCCGTCGACGCCTGCGATGCCGACGATCTCGCCGGCTCGTACCTCGAAGGAGATCCCGCGCACGCACTCGAGACCGCGCTCGTCGTCGACGACGAGGTTCTCGACGACGAGGAGCGGATGGCCCGGCTGGGCGGGGCTCTTGTCCACCCGGAGGATGACCTCGCGGCCGACCATGAGGCGCGCGAGGCCCTCCTCGGTCGCACCCTCGCGCGGAACGGTGTCGATCGTCTTTCCCCGCCGCAGCACGGTGATGCGGTCCGCGATCTCGAGGACCTCGTTCAGCTTGTGGGTGATGAAGATGATCGATTTCCCCTCGCCCTTGAGCGAGGTGATGATCTCGAAGAGCTCCGCCGACTCCTGCGGCGTCAAGACCGCCGTGGGCTCGTCGAGGATGAGGATCTCCGCGCCGCGATAGAGCGCCTTCAGGATCTCGACCCGCTGCTGCATGCCGACGCTGATCCGCTCGACGAAGGCGTCGGGCCGCACGGCCAGGCCGAAGCGCTCGGAGAGCTCACGAACCCGCTCCTCCGCGTTTCCCTCGTCGAGGAAGGGGCCCCTGGTGGGCTCGGCGGCGAGCACGATGTTCTCCGCCACCGTCATCACCGGGATGAGCATGAAGTGCTGGTGCACCATGCCGATCCCCGCGTCGATCGCCTCACGCGGCGAGTTGATGCGAAGCGGCTTGCCGTTCAGCCGGAATTCGCCCTCGTCCGGGTGGTAGAGCCCGTAGAGGATGTTCATGAGGGTCGACTTGCCCGCGCCGTTCTCGCCGAGGAGCGCGTGCACCTCGCCCTTGCGCAGGTCGAAGTCGACGCCGTCGTTCGCGACCACTCCCGGGAATCGCTTCGTGATCCCTTTGAGCTCGAGAAGGGGCGCTTCCGCCATGGGAGGAGGGAAGTGTAAGGGGCGGGACCGAGCCCGCCCCTTACGGAACGTCCTTATCCGACCGTGTCCGGGATCTGGATCTCCCCGTTCAGGATCTTCTGCTTGTACTCCTCGACCTTGTCGAGGGTCTCCTGCGGGACTTCCGAGCTGACCTTGCCGAGCCCGACGCCGTCCTCGGCGAGGCCGAACGTCGTCACTCCGCCGCCCTCGAACGTGCCGTTCTGGACAGCTTCGATCGTCTTGAAGACGGCCACGTCCACGCGCTTCACGGCGCTCGTGAGGATGTGGTCGCCCAGGAACGACTGGTCAGCGTCGACGCCGATCCCCCAGACGCTTTCCTGCTTCGCCGCGTCCAGCGCGCCGAGGCCGCAGCCGCCGGCTACCTGGAAGACCACGTCGGAGCCCTTCGAGATCTGGTCGAGCGCGATCTCCTTGCACTTCGCCTGGTCGACGAAGTCGTCGGAGTAGGAGCCCGAGACCTTGATGTCGGGGTTCGCGTCCTTGGCGCAGAACTCGTAGCCGGCGATGAAGCGATCGACGGGCGGGATCTTCTGGCCGCCGACCCACGTGATCGTGCCGGTCTTCGAGGTGAGTGCGCCCACCACGCCGACGAGACAACCCGCCTCCTGCTCCTTGAAGAGGAGGCCCTGTGCGTTCGGGATCGCAGGATCGAATGCCGAGTCCACGATCGCGAAGTTCGAGTCGGGGAACGCCTTGGCCGCTTGCGCGGTCGCGTCCGTCATGAGGAAGCCGACCGACACGACGAGGTTCGAGCCCTTCTGGCCGAACTCGGACAGGTTCGGGATGTAGTCGGCATCGGACTTGGATTCGAGGACGTCACCCTGGACGCCCAGCTGGCTCTTGGCGTTCTCGAGCCCCTGGTTCGCCAGCGAGTTGAAGCCGCGGTCGTTGAGACCGCCGATGTCGGTCACGAGGCCGACCGAGACCGCCTCCCCACCCGTGGTCTCGGCCGGTGTGGTCCCTGCCGCACCGCTCGTGTCACCCTCGTCTCCGCCGCCACAGCCGGCCGCCGCAATGGCGATCGCAGCCGTCAGCAAAGCCAAGAGCGCAAGCCACGACGACCTACGCTTAACGTTCACAGAACCTCCCTTGTCGCCCGTTTCTCAGCGGTTTGAACCGGGACGATGCTATCCCTCCCGCCGCTTGAAAGCTAGGACGGACTGCAGGGGGCTTCGTTAGGAGGCAACCTCTGAGAGGACCCGGTCGAGGTCGCCTTCGCCGATGAGAACGCGGCGCGGCTTCGAGCCTTCGTAGCCGGAGATGATCCCGCGGCGCTCGAGCATGTCGATGAGGCGGCCCGCCCGCGTGTAGCCGACGCGCAGGCGGCGCTGGATGAGCGAGACGGACGCCGTCTGGGTCTGGACGACGATCTCGATCGCCCGGTCGAGCAGCGGATCCTCGTCCGGGTCGAAGTCGCCCTCCTCCCCGTCGTGCTCGCGGGCGCTCGGAGCTTCGAGCAGCGACTCGTCGAGCTCCTGCTCGCGCTGCCCGCGGCACTGCTCGACGATGAGCGCGATCTCCTCCTCGCTGACATACGCGCCCTGCACGCGCTGGAGCCGTGAAGTGCCGAGCGGCTTGAAGAGCATGTCGCCCTGACCGAGGAGGCTCTCGGCGCCGGAGGTGTCGAGGATGACGCGGCTGTCCGTCTGGCTCGAGACCGCGAAGGCGATCCGGGACGGGACGTTCGCCTTGATCATTCCGGTGATGACGTCCACCGACGGGCGCTGAGTGGCGAGGACGAGGTGGATGCCGACCGCGCGCGACTTCTGGGCGAGCCTGATGACGGCGTCTTCCACGTCCTGCGGCGAGACCATCATGAGGTCGGCGAGCTCGTCTATTACGACGAGGAGGTACGGGAGCGTCTGCTCGCCCCGCTCTGCGAGGACGCGGTTCATCTCGGGGAGGTTCCGGGCGCGCGCGAGGCTCATGCGCTCGTAGCGGCGCTCCATCTCCGTGAGGACGTTCGTGAGCACGGCCGCGGCCGCCTTCGGGCTCGAGACGACGGGCGTGAGCAGGTGCGGGATCGACTCGTAGAGCCCGAGCTCGACACGCTTCGGATCGACGAGGATCATGCGCACCTCGTCCGGGGTCGCGCGGAGGAGGATCGAGCAGAGCATCGTGTTGATGCAGCCGGACTTCCCCGAGCCCGTCGTGCCGGCGATGAGGATGTGCGGCATGCGCGCGAGATCGGCGTTGACCGATGCGCCCGAGATGTCCTTGCCGAGCCAGACCGAGAGCGGGCTCGAGCCCGACGGCATGTCCGCGAAGATGTCCCCGAGGGTGACGACGTTCGGTGACAGGTTGGGCACCTCGACGCCGACGGCCTGCTTGCCGGGGATGGGCGCGAGGATGCGGATCTCCGTCGTCGCGAGCGCGTAGGCGAGATCGTCCTTCAGGGACGCGACCTTGCCGACCTTCGTGCCGGGCGCGAGCTGCAGCTCGTAGCGCGTCACCCGCGGGCCGACGACCTGGCCGATCAGGTGCGCCTCGACGCCGAAGTTCGCGAGCGCCTGGAGCAGCGCCTCGGCGGTGCGCTCGATCGCCTTCTCGGGCTGGCCCTTCTTGGAGTCCGTGCGCGAGCGCTTGAGGACGCCGGCGTCGGGAAGCTTGTAGCCCGCATGCTCGGTGGAGGGCATGTCGAAGACCGGCTCCGGCTTCGTGGGAAGGTCCGGCTCGAAGTCGTCCAGCTGGTCGACGAGCACGGGCGACGGCGCGGGAGTCTCGGTGACGACGTCCGGATAGGCCGCCTCGCCGTCCACGGGCGGCGCATCGGGCTGCGTGATCGGCTCGTCGTCGAAGGGGATGCGCACGCGCTCGACGGAGCGGCGCGCGGCGACGGCGGTCTTCTGCGCCGCCCGCGCCGAATGACGGATCAGCGCTCCCAGTGAGGCTCCGGAGACGAGCAGCGCGCCGGTGACGATGAGGAAGAAGCCGAGGATCTTCGTGCCCGTCTCGCCGAGCAGCCGGCCGAAGATGAGGTCGAGGGCCTCCCCGGTGGCACCGCCGCGCGTCTCGCCGAGGATCGTCATGACGCCCAGGCCGAGGACGACGAGGCCCGTACGGAACGGCTTCACATCGACGAGCTGGGCGCGCGCGACGAGCAGGCCGCCGAGCGCGAGCAGGACGAGCGGAACCCCCATGCGCCCGTCGCCGAAGAAGCTCGAGAGCGCCGCGTCGATCTTGTCGCCGACGTACCCTCCGTCCCAGCCGAGCCAGAGCGGGATGGCGAGGAAGATGCCCAGGAAGACGAGCGCGAGCCCGACGAGCTCGGGATGCTGCTGCGCGCGCCGGCCCTTCGAGCGCGAGCGCTTGGTCTTCCGCACGCGCGCTGGGGACTTCTGGCGTAGGTGCTTGGGACGCTTCTTCGGCGCCATGGACGCCATTTCGTCGGAACGGCGAGCGCTCCTGCCTCGTATCTTCAGAGCGTGAGAAGCGGAGCAACCCTCGTTCTGGTCGCCGCGGTGGTCATACTCGGCGCACTCGCGCTCGCCGACGCACTCCGGTCGAAGGGCGAGTCGGCACCCGCTGCGGCGCCTCCCGCCGCCACGAGCACGCGTTCGGAGCCGCCCACGCTTCTCGGCACGCTGCGCGACGAGGCGATCTCGGGCTTCGTCCTCTACTCCGACCGGGACTGCCGCCTGCACTCGCTCCTCCTGCCGCGGATGGTCGACGACGTCGTCCGGGACGAAGCCGGCAGCGACGTCTTCCGCTGCCGCTTCGACATCGACGGCGGCCGGATCGTCCACGAGGGCCAAGGAGATGTGACCGGAGGCTTGGCGTTTCGGGACGGCAGGATCGTGTCGGGCGACCAGGTGGTCCTGACACGCCGCGATCTCCTCCGCGCTGCACGCCGGCATCCGAACATTGCCGGGGGAGATAACCGGGTCTTCCCGCTCCACATCAGGGTCACGGGCCTGGCTTCGTTCGGCGTGCGGGAGCCGGTGGTTGCGATGGCGGTGTCTGCTCGCTACCTCGAGTCACAGTTCCTCGTCGCGCTCTTCGACGGGCGAGACGTCCGTGCGGTGGCGGCGAGCTTCCGCGGCCCCTATCGGGACCTCTTCAAGAGCAACGACGGCGCGCTCGTCGGCGCGGAGGACGGCACCGTGATCACGCGCACCGGCCGTACCATCGACCCGCCGCAGGGCGTTCCCGCGAGCCGCGCCGTCGCGTTTTCCCCGGATGACCGCTGGGTCGTCCGCGTGAACGGCACGAGCACGTTCCTCGTCGGCGCTCCGGGTGGCCCGCAAGGCCCGCGCGTCATCCGGCTGCCCATCCCTGCGCGGGACCTCGTCTGGGAGCCGGTCACCTCAGGGACTTCAGTCGGTCCACCAATACGTCGATGAACCCGGGCCCGTCGACGTCGACGCCGACGTGGCAGTTCGGCTCCTTGCCCGTCCGCTGCCAGAGATCGACGTAGGTGCGGCCCCGGCCCGGCTCGGGCCCGACGTCGACCTCGACGTAGCGGTGCTCGGTCTCCAGGAATCGGTCGCCGACCACGTGCGCGACGGCGAGCGCATCGTGGACGGGCGAGCCTTCCCAGCCGTACATCCGCTGGTGGTGGCCGTGGTAGAAGTCGTAGAGGGCCGCGACGAGCCCGCCCACACGTCCCGCCTGGCGCAGCTCGTCCACCTTCTGCGGAAAGAGGAGCGCCTTGTGCGTGACGTCGAGGCCGACCATCGTCACCTCGATCCCGCTCGTGAAGACTCTGTGCGCCGCTTCCGGGTCGGCCCAGATGTTGAACTCGGCCGCCGGCGTGACGTTGCCCTCGGCGATAGCGCCGCCCATGAGGACGATGCGTGCGATGCGCTCCTCGATGCCGGGGTAGCGCGCGAGCAGGAGCCCGATGTTCGTGAGCGGCCCGACCGGGACGAGGACGACGCCGTCGTTCTCCCCGACCGCCTGCGCGATGAAGTCGATCGCGTGCCCGTCTGCCGGCGCCGTGGCCGGATCCGGCAGGTTGGGCCCGTCGAGCCCGCTTTCCCCGTGCACGTACGCGGCAGCCCATTGCTCGCGCACGAGCGGCCGCTCGCACCCCACGTGCACCGGGATGTCGGTGCGCTCGACGAACTCGAGGATCTTGAGCGCGTTCCTCGTCGTCTTCTCGAGCGTCTGGTTGCCCGAGACAGACGTGACGCCGACGACCTCGACCTCCGGAGAGGCGAGCGCGAGCAGGAGCGCGATCGCGTCGTCGTGCCCCGGATCCGTGTCGAGGATGATCTTGGTCGTCACGTCCCTGGCCGCCCTTGACTCCTGCCCGGCCAAGCCGGGCTCCGCCACGGGCTGACACCGCCGGCCGCACGATCCAGCGCTCGCGGCTCCTCACCGTACTTCGTCTGCACTGTCTCGTCGCCGCTCGCTCGGCTCCTTTGCCGGCGGCGCCCCAGGAACGTGACCAAGGCCATCAGGCGCGGAGTATCTCGTCTATCTCCTCGCCGGTGGGCAACGACGGCTGCGCGCCGAGGCGCGAGGCCGCAATCGCTCCGGCGGCGCAGGAGCGGCGCAGAGCCTCTTCGCGGTCGCGCCCCTCGAGCAGCGAGACGACCATGCAGGCGGTGAAGGCGTCACCGGCGGCGGTGCCGTCGACCGCGTCCACCCGCGGGGGCTCGGCGCGCGCGACCTCCTCCCCGTCGTCGATCAGCAGGGCGCCTTCGGCGCCCAGCGTGACCGCACAGAGCGTCCCGAGCGAGCTCGACCCGAGCGCCTCGAGCTCGTACATGTTCGCGACGATCAGGTCGGCGCGTCCGAGGATGTCTTCGGACACCTCCCGCGCGGGAGCGGCGTTGAGACAGAAGAAGGCGTCGGTTTGCGCGGCCGCAGCTCTGATCGCGTCGTCCTCGATTTCGAGCTGGCAGACGAGGCCGTTCGGCGTCCCGACCTCGATGCGATCCGGCTCGAGCTCGTGGTTGGCTCCGGGTACGACGACGATCTGATTCTCGCCCTTGTCGTCGACGAGAATGAGCGCGATCCCGGTCGGCTCCGCCACGGTCTGCATGCCGGAGACGTCGACGCCGGCCGCGCGCAGGCCGCGCGCGGCAAGCTCCCCGTAGTCGTCGTCGCCGACGGCGCCGACGAAGCGGACCTCGGCTCCGAGCCGCGCCGCCGCCACGGCCTGGTTCGCGCCTTTTCCGCCGGGCACGCGCTCGAACTCCTCGGTGCTGACGGTCTCTCCCGGGCGCGGCATCGTGTCGACCGACGCGACGAGGTCGAGGTTGATGCTCCCGACGACGGTGAGAGAAACGCTAGGCGGCAAGCGCGCGCAGGTCGTCGACCGCGCCGTTCAGAAGGTTCTCGCGCAGGTCGAAGAGGCCGGCCCAGAGCGACCCGCGGTCCGGTACCGAGGCGAAGCGGGCGGATGCGGAGAGACCTTCGAGCGCGCGCACGAGAACGGCGAGCTCGAGGTAGGCATGCGCGACCCGGGCGGGCGATGCGCTGACTCCGGCGCGGCGCAGGACTCCCTCCCACTCCACGACCTCGCCGGCGCCGGGCTCGCCGTACCACGAGCGTCCTTCCGCCTCGTCGGACTCGAGCTCGAGGAGGAAGCGCCCCAGTGGCCTCTCCAACCCGGAGAGCGCTGTCTCGGCTCGCTCGGCCGCGCGGCGAAGAGCGGCCTGGCGCTTCGGCGCGGTGCAGGGCTCGGGCTCGCCCTTCGCCCAGCGCTCGAGCAGGCGGCAGAACGCCAGCGCGGCGACCTCGCTCGCCGTCAGCGAGCGAACGAGCCGCTCGGCGGTCGCGTCCGAGACGCCGTAGGAGCGCATGAGTCCCGCCCAGCCGTTGCCCTTCAGCTCGTTCATCTCTTCTACTAGTACACGAATTTCTCGTTGTGCATACGGTTCCGTGGATGAACACGTACTCACTCGTTTCCGACCTTCCCGTCGTGATCGATTCCTACGAGCTCGAAGGGCTGAGCGTCGAGGTCTCCCCGGAGTTCACGCGCCGGACGACCGTCATCCACCTCCACGGAGGCGGCCACGAGGGTATCGGCGAGGACCCCACCTACAGCGCCGAGGATCAGGAGGCCTTTCAGGCCGAGGGCACGGACATCCCGATCTCCGGCTCGCACCACACGATCGATTCCTTCTCGGAGCTGGTCGAGCGGCTGTCGCTCTGGCCCTCGGGCCCCGGGCTCGAGCAGTTTCGGCCGTATCGCCGCTGGGCCTTCGAGAGCGCGGCGCTCGACCTCGCGCTCCGCCAGGCCGGCACGTCGCTCGCCGGGGTGCTCGAACGGGAGCCGAAGCCGCTCACCTTCGTTGCCTCCATGCGCTTCGGCGACCCCGCGACGATCGCACCGCTCCGCTCCTGGCTCGACCTCTATCCCGACCTGCGGGTGAAGCTCGACCCGACCGGGACCTGGGACGATGCGCTCGTCACCGAGCTCGTCGAGACGGGCGCGGTCGACACGCTCGACTTCAAGGGCGCCTACGAGGGAACGCCCGTCGACCAGCCGCCGGATCCGACGCTCTACGCGCGCATCGCGCTGGCTTTCCCGGATGCCTGGCTCGAGGATCCTGCCCTGAACGGCCAGACCGACCCCGTCCTCGAGCCCCACCGCGACAGGATCACGTGGGATGCGCCGATCCATTCCGTCGCCGACATCACGGGCCTCCCCTTCCCGCCGCGGACGCTGAACTTCAAGCCGTCGCGGTTCGGGAGCATCAAGCGCCTCTTCGAGGCGTATGACCACTGCGCCGAGCACGGGATCGCGATCTACGGCGGGGGCCAGTTCGAGCTGGGCCCGGGCCGCGGGCAGATCCAGTATCTCGCCTCGCTCTTCCATCCGGACACGCCGAACGACACGGCTCCGGCGGCCTACAACGCAAAGCCTGCGGCGGGGCTGCCGACGAGCCCCCTCGAGCCTCAGCTCGACGACGTCGGGTTTCGCTGGCGGAGCTAGAACGACCCTTTCGGCCATGTCCGGGGTCTGACCCCGGACATGGCTCTGTCGGCCGAAGTCAAGAGCTCGTTTCAGCCGCAGAGCCGGTGAAGGAGACCGCGGGGCCGACCGGCGGCGCCTCGCGCAGAGAGCGCTGGAGAGCTACACCTCCAGGACAACCGGCAGGATCATCGGCCGGCGGCCGGTGCGCTCGCGGATGAGCTGCCCGACGGCGTCGTGAATGTGCTCCTGCAGGAGCTTCAGCTCGGAGATGTCCTCGGAGAGGCAGTGCGCGAGCGTGCGCTCGGCCTCGTCGCGCGCCTCGTCCAGGAGCGAATCCTCGGGTTCCGCGAAGCCGCGGGCGATCACCTCGGGAGCCGCTATCTCGCGCCCGTTCTGGGAGCCCACGGTGACGACGACGATGAGCACGCCGTCCTCGGAGAGGTGGCGGCGGTCGCGAAGCGCCACGTCCTGCACGTCCCCCACTCCGAGCCCGTCGACGAATGTGGCGCCGCTGTCGACGACTCCGACGACCTCTGCGCGGCCTCCCGCGAGCTCGACCACGGAGCCGTTCTCGGCGAGGACGATGTGGTCGGCGTCGACGCCCGCGTCCCGGGCCAGGCGCGCGTGTGCCGCCAGCATCCGGAACTCGCCGTGCACGGGCATGACGTTGCGCGGGCGCAGGACGGCGAGAACCGTCCGCAGCTCCTCCGCGTGCCCGTGGCCGGAGACGTGCACGGGCGCGATTTCCTGGTGGAGCACCTCGGCGCCGGACTTCGCGAGCCGGTTGATCGTATCGTGCACCCGCAGCTCGTTCCCGGGCACCGGCTTCGCCGAGATGATGACGGTGTCGCCTTCTTCGATCTGGACGTGCTGATGGTCGTTGTAGGCCATCCGCGTAAGGGCCGACATCGGCTCGCCCTGGCTTCCGGTGCAGAGGATCATCGTCTCGTCGGGCCGAAGCTCCGGCAGGAGGTCAGGCTTGACCAGGATGTCCTCGGGCACGTCGATATAGCCGAGGTTCCGCGCGATGTTGACGTTCTTGCGGAGCGAGCGACCGATGAGGCAGACCCTGCGCCCGTCCTCGAGCGCGACATCGATCGCCTGCTGGACGCGGTGGACGTTGGACGCGAACGACGCGATCAGGATGCGGCCGCTCCGTTGCGGGATGATCTGCCGGAAGACCTCGCCGACGGTCCGCTCCGACTGCGTCACCCCCGGCCGCTCGGCGTTCGTCGAGTCGCCGAGGAGCAGGTCGACGCCACGGTTGCCGAGATCGGCGAGCGCGCCGAGATCGGTGCGGAAGCCGTCCACCGGCGTGTGGTCGATCTTGTAGTCGCCCGTGTGCACGATGCGCCCGCCCGGGGTCTCGAGGACGATCGCGACGGCGTCGGGGATCGAGTGCGCCATGCGCACGAACTCGGCGGTGTACGGCCCGATCCGCGTCGGGCCGTCCTCCGGCACCGCCTCGACCAGTTCCGCGTCCTTCAGGAGGCCGTGCTCGTCGAGCTTCGACTTGACGAGCCCGAGCGTGAGACCGGTGGCCCAGATCTCCGGAACCCGCACCTCGCGCAGGAGGTACGGCAGCGCGCCGACGTGATCCTCGTGCCCGTGGGTGAGCACGACCGCGCGGATGTCGCGCTCGCGGTCCCGGAGGTACGAGAAGTCCGGCAGGACGAGATCGACGCCGAGATGCTCGTCGCGCGGGAACGAAAGGCCCGCGTCGATGACGACGATGCCGTCGTCGCACTCGACGACCATCATGTTCTTGCCGACCTCACCCAGGCCCCCGAGCGGGATCAGTCGAGTGGCCGGGGACATCCGGAGAAGTGTAGTAGGGTCGCCCCGTGGCGACGAGGGCTTCGCCCCGCCCTGCGGTCCTCGAGGCGATCGGAAACACCCCGATCGTGCGCCTGGAGCGCATGCCGGAGCCGGGAAGCGCCGAGATCTGGCTGAAGCTCGAGGGCGCGAACCCGACCGGCTCCTACAAGGATCGGATGGCGCTCGCGATGATCGAAGGCGCCGAGCGGTCCGGCCGACTGAGCCCGGGCCAGACCGTCGTCGAGTACACCGGCGGGAGCACCGGGTCGTCCCTCGCGCTGGTCTGCGCGATCAAGGGCTATCCGCTCAGAATCGTCACCTCCGACGCATTCGCCCTCGAGAAGACCCGGACGATGCTCGCCTTCGGGGCCGACGTCGAGCTCGTTCCGAGCCCGGAGGGAATCACCCCGGATCTCATCCCGAGGATGATGGCCCGGGCGGCCGAGATCGTCGAGGAGACGGGAGCTTTCGCCACCGACCAGTTTCGGAACGAGGACATGGTCGAGGGCTACCGCGGCCTCGGACGCGAGATCCTCGAGCAGCTCGGCGGCGCTCCGGACGCCCTGTGCGCCTACGTCGGGACGTCGGGCTGCTTCGTGGGCGTGGGGCGTGAGCTGCGCTCGACCGGTCAACCGGTGCATCGCGTTGCCGTCGAGCCTGCCGAGTCTCCCGCGCTCTCCGAAGGGCGGAGCGGAACGCACCACATCGAAGGCGGCGGAGTCGGTTTCTGGCCGCCCCTGCTTCGGCAGGACGACCTCGACGAAGTGATCGCCGTCCCGAGCGCCGAGGCATTCGCCGCCGCCAGGCTCGCGGCGCGGGAGGAGGGCGTCTTCTCCGGACCGTCCACCGGTGCGAACATTCAGGCCGCGCTCGAGCTCGCGCGGCGCCTCGGTGCGGGCAAGCGGGTGGTGACGATGCAGGTGGACTCCGGCCTCAAGTACCTGGCCGGCGAGCTCTACGCCTGAACCGCCTGGAGGACGCCCGCGCGCTCGAGGACGGCGCGCAACTCGTCCTTCTGCTCGTCGGTCGCGTCGACGAGCGGCAGCCGCGGGACCCCGACCTCGTGGCCGGCGATCGCCATGGCAGCCTTGACCGGGATCGGGTTGGTGTCGATCGCGAGGACGTCGATGACGGGCTTGAGCTCGGCCTCGATTTCGCGCGCGCCCGCGACGTCGCCGGCCCGAAATCGGGTCAAGAGCTCCCGCACGCGCCGGCCGACGAGGTGCGTGAAGACGAAGATGCCGCCCTTCCCTCCAACCTCGAGGAACGGGAGCAGGAGGTCGTCGTTGCCCGCGTAGAGGGTGAGCCCGCTCTCGTTCACGATCCGCTTCGCCTGGTCGATGTCGGGCGTGGCCTGCTTCACGTACTGCACGTTCGGGATCTCGGCGAGCTCGGTGAGCGTGTCCGGCTCGATGTTCACGACCACCCGCTGCGGGATGTTGTAGACCACGATGGGCTTGTCGGTCACCGCCGCGATCGCGTCGAAGTGCGCAACGATTCCGCGCGCCGGCGGCTTCGAGTAGTAGGGCGTGACGACGAGGAACGCGTCCACGCCGATCCCGTGCGCCTCGCGCGTCAGGTGCACCGAGTGCGCCGTCGAGTAGGTGCCTGTGCCGGCGACGACGGTGGCTCGATCGCCGATCGACTCGACCGCCGCCTCGAAGAGGCCGAAGCGCTCGTCGTCGGTCAGGGTCGGGGATTCCCCGGTCGTGCCGGCCACGACCACGCCGTCGGAGCCGGTGTCGACGAGATGCGCGCAGAGGCGCTTGAACGCCTCGTAGTTGACGGATCCGTCCGGGCTGAAGGGCGTGACGGCCGCTGTCAGGACTTCGCCGAGCACCGAACGAATCTTACTCCAGGAGGCTTTCGAGCCCGACGGTGACGCCGGGAGGCAGGCTCGAGAGCTTGTCGAGGGCGAGCAGGACCCCAGGGGCGAAGGCGTCCCGCGAGAGTGTGTCGTGGCGGATCGTCAGGAGCTGCCCCTCCCCTCCGAGAAGCACCTCCTGGTGGGCGATCAGCCCCGGGAGGCGCACCGAATGGATGGGCACGTCGCCCGGCATGGCGTCGGCGGTCGCCTTCGCGGTGCCCGACGGAGCATCGACCTTCGCCTCGTGGTGGAGTTCGACGATCTCCGCCTTCGGGAGGTATCTGGCGGCCTCCGAGGCGAAACGCATCATCAGCACGGCGCCGACGGCGAAGTTCGGCGCGACGAAGCAGGCGATGTCGCGCCGCCGCGCGAGCTCGTCGAACGACGCGAGATCGGCCGGCCCCATTCCCGTCGTGCCGACGATGCAGGGGATGCCGGCCTGAAGGCAGCCGTCGATGTTCTTTCGCACTGCGTCGGGACGCGTGAAGTCGATCGCCGCGTCGTGGCCGTCCCTGCGCACCTCGTTGCCCTCGCCGACGGAAGTGACCTCGTGCCCGGCCTCGATGAGCTTCGGCAAGAGGGCGGTGCCCACCTTCCCCCCTGCGCCGTAGAGGAGGATCTTCACGCCGCTGCGGCCGAGATGAGCTCGGGACGCACGGGCTCGACCGCCTTCAGCACGCGTTTCTCGCTCGGCCCCACGGCAGCGGCGGAGAGGCGCTCCCGGGCGAGGAGCGTGCCGGTCAGCTCGGCGACGCTGCTCGCGTCGACGGCGTCGATCTCCGCGAGGATGCGGTCCAGGTCGAGCAGCTCGCTGTCGGTGATGAGCGACTTGCCCAGGCGGCTCATCCGGTTCGAGGTCAGCTCCATCGAGAGCATGATTCGGCCCTTGAGGTTCTCCTTCGCGCGGGCGAGCTCCTCCTCCGAGACGTCGCCGGCCGCAACCGTCTCGATCTGCTCCGCGACGATCTCGAGGCAGGCGCGGAGGTTCTCACCGCGCGTCCCGACGTAGACGCCGATCTGGCCCGTGTCCGCGTACTGCGAGGAGAACGTGTAGACGGTGTACGCGAGCCCGCGCTTCTCCCGGATCTCCTGGAAGAGCCGCGACGAGGCCGAGCCGCCGAGAATCCCGTCGAGGATGGACGCAGTGAAGCGCCGCTTGTCGGAGCGCGAGATGCCGGGCGCTCCCAGGCAGAGGTGGTACTGCTCGGTGTCCTTGCGCTGGAAGGCGAGGCGCGGCGGAGGCGCCGAGATCCACGGAGCACGGGCGGCCGGCCTTCGCCCGGGCGGGCGGATCTTCGCCTCCATGCCCTCCACGAGCTCGGTCAGGCGGCCGTGCTCGAGATTTCCCGCCGCCGCGACGACGACGTTCCCCGGCGCGTAGCGGGCGCGGTGGTAGGCGGAGACGGAGCGCCGCGAGACGTTGGCGATCACGTCCGCGCTCCCGAGCACTGGGCGTCCGAGCGGATGGTTCCCGAAGACCGCCTCCGTGAGGAGGTCGTGGATGAGCTCCTGCGGCGTGTCCTCGACCATCGCGATCTCCTCGAGGATCACCTCGCGCTCGGCGTCGAGATCCACGAGCGCAGGCGCGAAGACCATGTCCGTCATCACGTCGAGGGCCTCCTGCACGTGCTCGTCGAGGACGCGCGCGTAGACGACCGTGTAGTCGCGGGCGGTGGCCGCGTTCAACTCGCCGCCGAAGCCGTCGAAGATCTCGGCGATCTCCTGCGCCGAGTACTTCTTGGTCCCCTTGAAGAGGAGGTGCTCGAGAAAATGCGTGACCCCGGCCCGCGCGTCGTCCTCGTCGCGTGAGCCGGTCCCGATCCAGAGGCCGATGGCGACGGAGCGAACCGTCTCGAGCGGCTCGCTGATGACCCGCGCGCCGCTCGCAAGCGTCGTCAGCAGGTAGTTCTGCACGCGCGAATCGTAGACCTTTGCCTCAGACGTGCTTGTACGCCCGCCCGGGATCGCCAGCTGCGCGCGCGAGGAGCGCGATTGCCTTCAGCGGCGGGCGGGCGAGACCCTTGATGCCGCCGACGTCGGCGACTTCGCCGCGCACGAGCCTCTCCACGGCGCCCCAGACGATGTTCGTGCTGGCAAGGCCGAACGTGGCGCGCGGATAGCGGTCGAGCGCGACCTTCACTCCCCACGAGGCCCAGAGGTGGGTGGCGAGGCGCTTCGCCAGGCGGGGCCCGTACGGGTCGAGGCTCGCCGCTCGGCCCTCGAGGAGGTCGAGAACGGCCTCGGATGCGTACTGCGAGCTGAGGAAGCCCTCGAACATGCCGTCGCCCGAGACCGGGTCGATGAGGCCGGCCGCATCGCCCACGAGCAGCGCTCGCCCCCGCGCCAGCGTTGAACTTGGCTCACGAAGCGGCAGCCGGTAACCGCGCAGCTCCTCGAGGTCGTCGAACGACGCACCGTGGGCCTCGCAGAGCCGGCGCAGGTGGTTGCGAAGGCGCGGGCCCTCCTCCTCCCAGCCGCCGACGCCGAAGTTGGCGTGGTCGCCCTTCGGGAAGACCCACCCGTACCCGCCGGGAACGACGCCGAGCTCGAGCGCGAGCCGTCCGTCGTACCCCGAGCGCTCCATCCTCGAGTACGGCATGTTCCCCTCGAGCGCGACGCCGACGACGCGGTTGCCGCCCAGTCCGAGCGTGCGGGCGATGACGCCGTTGACGCCGTCCGCACCGAGGAGCGCACGGCCTTCGAACCCCTCGACGGAGACGCCGTTCTCGCGCACCTCCACTTCGGCGACCTTCACGCCTTCGCGAAAGTCCGCTCCCGCTTCGGCGGCCTTCTCGACGAGGAAGTGGTCGAGGCGCTTCCGCTGCGTCATGTGGACGAGCGGCTGCCCGTTGCCGCGCGCGAGCGTCTTCCCGTAGCGCAGGCGCAGATCGACGGCGGAAACCACGTGCTCGACCACGGGCTCGATGGAGAACGGCAGGAGGCGCGCCGCCCGCCCGGTCACCCCGCCGCCGCAGGGCTTGTCCCGCGGGAAGCGCGCGCGGTCGAGGAGCAGGACGTCCGCGCCTGACTTCGCCAGGCGGTAGGCGGCCGTCGAGCCCGCTGGGCCGGCGCCCACGACGATCGCGTCGTAGCGCTTCATCGCGGCATTCTCACAATTCGGCGCTCGCTGTCGTTACAAAGAAGCGTGCAGCGCTTCCCGCAGGCCTCCTTCGTCGGGACGCTCGTCGTCTGGGCCTCCGCCTTCTCCGTCATCAAGGCGCTCATCGACCACGGCATCGGCGCCGAGCAGATCGCGCTCTCCCGCTACCTCGTCGCCGCGCCGGGCTTCGCGTTTCTCCTCTGGCGCGCGGGCGGGCTCCCCGGCCTCGACCGCCGCGATGCCACACGCCTGCTCGTGGCGGGAGTCGTCATCGTCGCGGGCTACCACCTCTCCCTGAACATCGGCGAGGAGTCCACGGCCTCCGGTGTCGCCGCGCTGATCGTCGCCCTTTCCCCCGCGCTCACGATGGCCTTCGCCATCGCCTTCGGGATCGAGCGGTTCAGCCCTCGCGTCGCGGTCGGCCTCGCCGTCGCGTTCGCCGGCGTCGTAGTCGTCGTCGGCCTCGGCTCGGGTGAGGACTTCTCGCTCTCCGGGCTCAAGGGGCCGCTGATCGTCCTCGGCGCGCCGCTCTCCTTCGCGCTCTACAACGTCCTTCTGAAGCCGCTGTTCGCGCGCTATGACCTGCTGGCGCTGACCGCGACGACGAGCCTCGTCGGAACCGTGGCGCTCCTACCCATCCTCGCGGCATCCGACATCGGCGGGATCGGGTCGGTCGCAGGCCGGGACATCGCGCTCATCCTCTACCTCGGGGTCTTCTCGACCCTCCTCGGCTACATCGGCTGGAACATCGGCCTGCGCGCGTTCGGGCCGACGCGCGCGGTGACGGCGACCTACGCGATTCCGGCGCTCGCCGTCCTCTTCGGCGCCGTGACGCTCGAGGAGCCCGTGACGGCGTGGATCGCCGTCGGCGGGCTCCTGATCGTCGGAGGGGTCGCGCTGGCTAGCTCTCTCGCCGCGGGCCGCGGTCGCGGCGTCCGCGGTCTCTTCCGCCGCGGCGCTCGTCTCGAGGCCGCTCCTCGCGCTCGCGCGGCGGAGCCGACTTCGCGCGCTCGATGAGCTCCTCGGGCTGAACCAACGTCCCGTTCTCGTGCTTCGCGACGAGCTTGAGGCCGATCCGGCCGCGGGCCTTGTCGACCTCCGCCACCTTGACGTCGAGCACGTCCCCGCGGCTGATCACGTCTTCGATGTGCGCGACCCGGCCGGGCCCCACGTTCGAGACGTGCAGCAGGCCGTCCGTGCCCTTCTTCAGCTCCACGAAGGCGCCGAAGTCGGTGGTCTTCACGACCTTGCCGGTGTACTCGTCGCCGACCTCGGGCTCCTTCGTGAGCGCCTGGATCGCCGCGATCGCGCCTTCGGCCTTCGGACCGTCGGTGGCATAGATGAGGATGGTCCCGTCCTCCTCGATGTCGATCTGCACCTCGTAGTCGGCCTCGAGGGAGCGGATCGTCTCGCCGCCCTTGCCGATGACGAGCCCGATCTGCTCCGGGTCGATCTTGACCGTCGTGATCCGCGGCGCGTGCTCGGAGAGCTCCGCCCGCGTCTCGGCGATCGCCTCGGCCATCTTGTCGAGGATGAACTCGCGGGCCCGCTTGGCCTGATCGAGGGCGTTCCGCATGATCTCCTGCGTGACGCCGGTGATCTTGATGTCCATCTGCAGGGCCGTGATGCCCTCGCGGGAGCCTGCGACCTTGAAGTCCATGTCACCGAGGTGATCCTCCGCGCCCTGGATGTCGGTGAGGATGACGTAGTCGTCGCCCTCCTTGACGAGGCCCATGGCGATGCCGCCGACGGGCGCCTTGATCGGCACGCCCGCGTCCATGAGGGCGAGGGTCGAGCCACAGACGGAGCCCATCGAGGACGAGCCGTTCGACTCGAGCGTCTCGGAGACGAGGCGGATCGTGTACGGGAACTCGTCGAGCGGCGGGATCATCGGCTCGAGCGCCCGCTGCGCGAGCGCGCCGTGGCCGATGTCGCGGCGCTTGGGGCCGCGCATGAAGCCCGTCTCCCCGACCGAGTAAGGCGGGAAGTTGTAGTGGTGCATGTAGCGGCGCTCGACCTCGAGCGAGAGGTCGTCGATCCGTTGCCCTTCCTTGGCGGTGCCGAGGGTGAGCAGCGTCATGATCTGCGTCTGGCCGCGTGTGAAGAGGGCCGAGCCGTGCGTGCGTGGTGAGACGGTGACCTCGCAGTCGATCGGCCGGATCTCCTCCGTGCCGCGCCCGTCCGGGCGGCGCTTCTCGACCGCGATCTTCTCGCGGACGAGCTGCTTGTAGATGGACTCCGCAGCCTTCTTCACGAACTGCTTCGTGAGGCTGTCCTTGACCGTCGGGGCCTCGCCTTCGACGGTAGCGGGGCCGACCGGGAACGGAAGCTGGACTTCCTCGATGATCCGGTCGAAGAGCAGGTGTCGCTTCGCGGACTTGAGTTGTTTCGAGTCCTGCTCGGCCTCGGTCAGGGCGCGCAGCTCGTCGCCGTACTGGGAACGAACCGCCTCGACCACGGCCTCGAGACGCTGCTTCTCGAGCAGCATGTCGAGGCTCGAGCGAACCTGCATCTCGCGGACGATGTCGTCCTCGGTGGAGTCCATCGTCAGCGGCGAGGCGAGCTCGGCCGCGATCTCCTCGATCGCGGCGCTTGCCTCGCGAAGGCCCTCGGCGCCGATGCGCTCCCGGATGCGGCCGGACTGGCCCGCGACCTCGGCGTCGACGTCGGCGTCGATCCACTTCGGCTTGCCGACCTCGCGCCGGAGCTCCTCCTGCGCCTCGCAGAGCTTCTTGATCTCGGAATGCGCAAGCTCGAGCGCCTCGAGGAGCAGCTCCTCGGGGACCTCCTCGGCGCCGGCCTCGACCATCGTCAGGCCCTCCTTCGTGCCCACGACGATGAGATCCATCTTCGATTCCTGCTCGAGCTCGGGCAGGCTGGGATTGACGACGAGCTGGTCGTCGACCAGCCCGATCCGCACGGCGCCCACGGGCCCGAGGAACGGAAGCGGCGAGATCATGAGGGCTGCGGAGGCCCCGTTGATCGCCAGGATGTCGTGCGGGGTGACGAGGTCGGCCGAGAGCGTCGTGCAGATGACCTGCACCTCGTTCGTGAAGCCCTTCGGCCAAAGCGGCCGGATCGGGCGGTCGATCATGCGTGCGGTGAGAATCGCCTTCTCGGTGGGGCGGCCCTCGCGCTTGAAGAAGCCGCCGGGGATCTTCCCGGCCGCGTACATCCGTTCCTCCACGTCAACCGTGAGCGGGAAGAAGTCGGCGCCTTCGCGCGCCTCCGTCCGTCCCTGCGCGGTGGCGAGGACCATCGTGTCGCCGGCCCGGACGACTACCGCCCCGTCAGCCTGCTTGGCGAGCTTCCCCGTCTCGAAGCTCATGTCGTCCCGGCCGACGGTGACGTTCACCGTCGACTTACCGGAAACCATGGTGCTCATATGTCTTGCCTCTCTTTCCTCTGGGAGGTGGAGGCGGAGGTTTGAGGCAACCGCTTCGCGGGGCTCCCTCAAACTTCCACCGGCTCCTCCCGGCTTCTTTGCGATCTAGCGGCGCAGTCCGAGTTCCTTGATCAGGCTTCGGTAGCCCTCCAGGTCGCGCTTCTGCAGGTAGTCGAGGAGTCGCCGGCGGCGTCCGACCAGCTTCAGCAGTCCGCGGCGGGAGTGATGATCCTTCCGGTGAGTGCGGAGATGCTCGGTCAGCTCGTCGATCCGGCGCGACAGAAGGGCGATCTGGACCTGGGGCGAGCCCGTGTCCGCGTCGCTTTTGCCGTGGCCGGCGACGACTTCTCTCTTGGCTTCTTTGGTGAGAGCCATTCGCCGTAGGCTAGCAAACGTGTTTCCGCCTCCAGGGGTTGCAGCAGGCCATCCGGCCACTGCCGAAGCGGGTTTGCGCATTCTCGAGGACGGCGGGACCGCGGCCGACGCGGCCGTGGCGGCCTCCCTCGCCTCCTGCGTCGCCGAAACGGTCATGACCGGCCTCGCGGGCGGCGGGCACGCGATCTGGTTCGACGGCGCGACCGGCGAGGCACGCCTGCTGGACTTCTTCGTCACGGTCCCGCGGCCGCATCCGGACCGGGCCGTCGCCCCGCTCGAGGACATCGGGATCCCGTTCGGGAACGAGATCGTCCACTACCAGGTCGGAATCGCCTCCTGCGCGGTGCCCGGGGTCCCCGCGGGGCTCGGAGAGCTCTGGGAGAAGCACGGGCGCCTTGCGTGGGAGAGGCTCGTCGAGCCTGCGCTCGAGCTCGCGCGCGGCGGCGTCGAGATGCCGTATGCCCACGCGGAGTGCCTGGCGATGCTCGCGCCGGTCATGACCCTTCGGGAAGGCGCGCGCATCTACGCGCCGGAGGGAGAGCTGCTCGGGACGGGAGACCGCCTGGAGCAACGGGGCCTGGCGAGTGCGCTGGAGCTCCTTCAGGAGGAAGGCGCGCGGTCGTTCTACGACGGCACGATCGCCGAGGTCCTCGTCGCGCTCATGCACGAGCGCGAAGGCCCGGTCTCCCGCGAGGATCTCGAGGCCTACGAGCCCATCTGGCTCGAGCCGGTGGAGACCGAGTACCTCGGAAATCGCGTCCTCACCCGCGGCGGGCTCTCGCAGCTCGTGACGACGCTCTCGGCGCTCCCTTCCCTGCGGGGGATGGGTGCGGCGGAGCGCGTGCTCTGCCTCGCCCGCGTGCTCGAGGCGCCTCCCTACAGCGGGCACGGCGAGCAGATCGGAGACACGACGAACCTCGTCGCGGTGGACGCGGACGGGAACGCGTGCGCCCTCACGACGAGTCTCGGACTCGGCTCCGGCGACTTCCTCCCCGGCCTCGACGTACACCTGAACAGCATGCTGGGGGAGGTCGATCTGCACATCCGGCCGCTCGAGCCCGGTGCGCGGATGGAGAGCATGATGTCGCCGACCCTCGTCCTCGACGGTGACGGCCTCGCGATCGCTGCGGGCTCAGCCGGTGGGACGCGTCTTCGCCCCGCGCTCGTCCAGGTGCTGAGCGGGATCCTCGACGAGGGACTCGCACCGCAGGAGGCCGTCGACAGGCCGCGGCTCCACTCGGCCGGGGAGATCGTGCGGATCGAGCCGGGGTTCGAGGAGGAGGCGCTTGCCGCGCTTGAGGAGGCCGGCTACGACGTCCGGCGCTTCGACGGGCTGCACCACTATTTCGGCGGGGTCAGCCTGCTTGCCAGAAGCGGCGGAGCGGCAGATCCGCGAAGGAGCGGGGCCGCCCTGGCACTTCCATGACCTCGCCGTCCTCGTCCGCATCGGCCGGCACCCACCCGACGTAGCCGCAGCGCGGACAGCCGGGGTTCGATTCGGCAGTCCCGAGCGCCGACGGCTTGGGATAGACCGTTCCGCACGCGAGGCAGCGCACCGTCGCAACGAGATGAAGCCGGTTCATGTACTTAGAGAGATGCCGAGAAGCCCTAAAAACTTGCGTTAACCTGGGCGGTCGGCCGCACGTGTGGCCTCGACGTCGAGCGCGATCTGGCGCACGAGATCCTCCTCGCTCTCGAAAGCCCGCTCGTCGCGAAGGCGCTCCCAGAGCTCGATTCTGAGCTCCTGGCCGTACAGATCCCCTTCGAAGTCGAGGAGAAACGCCTCAATCCGCCGCTCGCTGCCCCCGTAGTGCGGGTTCACGCCGATCGAGACCGCCGCGCGCCCGGCCAGGGCTGCGCCTGCATAGATCCCGAAGGCCGGAACGAGGAGGCGCGGCGCGACCGCGAGATTCGCGGTCGGGAAGCCGAGTGTGCCGCCGCGCTGGTCGCCGGACACCACGGTTCCCTCGAGCTCGTGCGGGCGACCGAGGAGGCCCGCGGCCTCGCGCATCTCGCCCCCGGCCAGAAGCTCGCGGATGCGGCTCGAGGAGACGCCTGCGACCGGCGGCACGTCGACGACGTCCAGGCCGAGCCCACGGAGAAGACTCACGTCGCCCTTGCGGCCGCGCCCGAAGCGGAACGTCTCCGCGGCGACGACGGCGTTCGTCCCGATCGGCGCGAGAATCTCGGCCACGAACTCCTCCGGCTCGAGGCGGCTGAGCTCGTCGGTGAAACGAAGGACGAGCACGTCGTCTGCGCCCGCGTCGTCGAGCAGCTCGAGCCGGCGGCGAAGGGTCGTGAGGAGCTGCACGTCGTAGCCGAGCACGAGCCTCGGATGTGGGTCGAACGTGACGACCGTGCAGCGAAGGCCGGTCTCCGCTGCGGCTGCGATCGCCGCCCGGTGCCCCCGGTGGACGCCGTCGAAGGTCCCGATGGCCACCGCGCGCTCGGCGCGTTCGAGCTCCTCGGGCGCGTGGGCGACGTTCACACCGGCTCCTCTTCGGGCAGCTCGAGCAGGCGCGGCACCGGCGAGGGCACGAGCCACAGCACTCCGAGAACGCCTGCCGCGGCCGCGAACCACAGGGTCGGCCGCAGGCCGAAGGCCGAGCCCAACGCCCCGCCCGCGAGCGCGCCGAGCGGCCTCACGCCGTAATTCACAAACCGTAGGGCGCCTGTCGCCCTGGAGCGTAGGCGATCCGGAGTGAACCCGACGATGATTGCTCCCGCGGTGATGTCGAGAATCATGACGCCGACAGCCGAGAGGAACTCTGCAGTGAAGAGCATCCCGAGCACGAGCGACTTGGGACCGCCGGCGAGCGGAACGAGTAAGAGCGGCGCCGGGAAGAGCACCATGCCGAGGACAAATGCCGGTCCGACCCCTATACGACGGCTGAGACGTCCGGTCACGGCCGCTCCGATCAGGCCGCCGATCGCGCCTGCGCCGAGCACGAGCCCGAGCGCTCCCGAGCGCACATGAAGCTCGCGGGTTGCGTAGAGGATGAAGAGCGCGGCGAAGACGAAGTTGAAGAAGTTCAGCGTTGCGACGGAGATGAGCGAAGGACGAAGGATGTCGTGGCGGAAGATGAACCGCATGCCTTCCCTGACCTGCGTGAACATGCCACCTTCCGCTGGCTCGAGCGGAGGCTCCTTTGCCTCGATCCGACCGAGGAAGATCGCTGAGCCGACATACGAGAGCGCGTCCACGACGAGGGCCGCCGGCGCGCTCAGGATCTGGACGAGAACGCCTCCGAGACTCGGGCCGGCGACATACGAGAACGCGCGGCTCGCGTTTAGCAGCGAGTTCGCCTCGACGTAGTCCTCGCGCTTCGTGACGGCCACGTAGAGCGTCATGTAGGAGATGTCGAAGACCACTGCGAGCGTGCCTGCGAGGAACGCGACCGAGTAGAGCTGGGCGAAGGTGAGTACGTCCAGCGCGTAGGCGACCGGGATGCTCGCCAGAAGGCCAGCCCTTCCCATGTCCGCGGTGATCATGAGCATGCGACGCCGCTCGACGCGTTCGAGCCAGGCTCCCGCCGGAAGCGAGAAGAGAAGGTGCGGAATCAGCTCCGCGGCCGTCAGGTAGCCCATCTCGGCCGCGTTCGCGTGAAGCACGAGCACTGCCGCGAGCGGCAGCGCGATCATGGTCACCTGATCGCCGAAGAGTGACACCGACTGGCCGAGCCAGAGGTTGCGGAAGTCCGCCCCCCGGAGAAGCCTCATGCCGCCGGCAGCACCGTTTCCGGCTTCAACATGCGCCCGTCTCCCTGCGCGACCGCGACGAGGTGCCCGGCGAAGTGAAGCGCCACGGGCCCTTTCACGTCTCCCGGAATGGGGCGTCCCTGGCGGATCGAGAGCGCTTCGTCGTCGTTCAAGCCCCGTTCCGGGAGCGATACGAGCGCCGCGAGCGGAGCGAGCACGCGCTCCTCGTCGGCCTCCTCGACCCGAAACGGGCCCACCGCGGTGCGGCGGATCGTCCTGCAGTGGCCTCCGAGGTGATCGGCGATCGCGCGGACGTACGTGCCGCTCGAGACCATCAAATCGAGGGCGACCAGCGGCGGCTCGTAGCGGGCGACGCGCAGCTCGTGGATGGTCGAGCGCCTGGTCGGCATCTCGACGGCGACGCCACGCCTTTGCAGCTTGTAGGCGCGCTCGCCCTCGATCTTCACGGCCGACGCCTGGGGGACCCGGAGCTCGATCTCGCCCTCGAGCGCCTCGATCTCTTCGAGCGGCGGAATCGGTGTCTCCTCGACAACCTCCCCCTCCCCGTCGCCGGTGGTCGTCCTCAGGCCGAGCCGAATCTCGGTCTCGTAGCGCTTGTCGAGGCCGACGAGGTAGCGGGCGAGGCGCGTCGCGGGGCCGAGCAGCACGAGCAGAAGCCCGCTCGCGAGTGGGTCGAGCGTGCCCGCGTGTCCGGCCTTGACGCCGAAACGGGATCGCAGCTGGCGGACGACGGCGAAGGACGACGGGCCGGCCGGCTTGTCGACCAGGACGAGCCCCTGCATGGGCGGGAACCCTAGCTCGGCTCTTTGCCGTTCACCTGCGCGAGAAACTCGCGGCGGATGAAGTCGGTGATCTCGGACACGCTCGCCTCGCTCGAGAATCCCGCGGCCTGGCGGTGCCCGCCGCCGCCGCTCTTGCGGGCGATCGCAGACACGTCGAGCGCTTCCTCGGTCGTCCGCAGGCTGATGCGGTGCGTCGGCCCGTTCGCCGTCGGCGGCTCGCGGATGAGCGCGGCGAGCTCGGCGCCCTCGACGGCGCGCAGGTAGTCGATGATGCCTTCGGAGTAGGGCTCCTCGGCGCCCGCAGCCGCGAAGTCCTCCCGCTCCAGGTGCGACACGATCACGCGCCCGCCCTCGAAGACCTCGGCGTTCTCGAGCGCGCGCGCGACGAGCTTGAGCTTCGCGAAGGCGACGTTCTCGTAGACGCCCTGGAAGACGCGGTGCACGTCGGCGCCGGCCTCGACGAGCTCGGCGGCCAGGCGAAGGGCCTTCGCGGTCGTGTTCGCGTACTGGAAGCGTCCCGTGTCCGTGACGACGGCGATGTAGAGCGCCTCCGCGATCTCGGGAGTCAGCGCGACGGGGAGCTGCCGGAAGACGTCGGCGAGGATCTCTCCGGTCGACGACGCGTCCCCGACGATCAAGTTGACGGTGCCGAAGCGCGTGTTGTCGTGGTGGTGGTCGATATCGATGATGAAGGGAGCCTTCTCCAGCAGCGCAGTCTCCGGGCCGAGACGCCGCTCGTTGGCGGCGTCCAGCGCGAGCACGACGCGCCCGGCCGGGTCGGGGTTCGGCCCTCGGACGAGCCCGTCGAACTGCATGAACTCGTACTCGTTCGGGAGCGGGACGTCGCCGAAGAGGTACATGACCGCGTCCTTGCCGAGCTCCCGCAGGGCAAGGGTCATCGCGACCAGCGAGCCGAGGGCGTCGCCGTCGGGGTTCTCGTGGGTCGTGACGATGAAGCGGTCGTGACCGCGGATCGCCTCCGCGACCGCCTCTAGATCTGCCGCGTTAGTTGGTTTCGTCTGCGTTGAGCTCATCGATGAGCCGGGAGAGGCGCACCCCCCTCTCCACCGTCGGATCGTACTGAAACGTCAATTGTGGAGTGCGCTTGAGACGGAGCTCCCGGTTCACCCGGCTTTGCAGGACGCCGTGGGAGGACTGGAGGCCCGCGATCGTCGCGTCGCGCTTCTTCTCGGTTCCGAGCACGCTGACGTAGACCGTCGCGTGGCGGAGATCCGGGCTCGTGTCCACGCCGGTGACGGTCACGAAGCCGATGCGTGGATCCTTGAGGGTTCCGATCCCCTCCGAGAGCACCTCGCGCAGCGCCTCGTTCACCCGCCTCATCCGGTCACTCACGTGTCGCCCTCGCCCCATCCCTTGTGTTGCACGGATACAACCCGACCGATCCCGCCTCGGAAGCGGAAATCCGAACCTTGTGCCGGTGCAACACAAGGCATGTTCCACGCGCGCCACGGTGCAGAATTGTCACGCGTGCGCGCTGGTCGGAATCAGTGGTCATCGAGCGTCACCAGCTCCCGCTCCACCTGCCCGAGCTCGAACGCCTGCGCGCCGAGGTAGCGCTCGGCGCCGTCGAGGAGCTCCTGCAGCTCCTTGTGCCCGCGCGCCACGCACGCGAGCGTGAGCCGTGCGCGCTGCCAGACGTCGTGATGGTCGACCTCGGCCACGGATGCGCCGTAGCGCCGCTGGAGCTGCGCCTTCACGGACAGGAGCTCCTTGCGCTTTCCCTTCAGCGAGTGGTTCTCGGGAAAGTGGAGCTCGACGGAGAGGATGCCGACGTAGCCGGCGCCCACGAGGTCAGCTCTCGTCGGAGGGCTCTTCGGGCGGCGGGCCGCCGTTTCCGCCCGTGACCTCGAGGTCGGTGCGCTCGATCTGGCGCGTCTCGTACGCCTCGAGCACGTCGCCTTCCTTCACGTCGTTGAAGTTCTCGAGCAGGATCCCGCACTCGAACCCCTCCTGCACCTCGCGCACGTCGTCCTTGAAGCGCTTGAGGCTCGCGATGGTCGTCTCGTAGACGACGGCCCCCTCGCGGACGACGCGGATCTGCGAGTTCCGCCGGATCACGCCGCGCGTGACCATGCAGCCTGCGATGACGCCGAGCCGCGAGGCGCGGAAAAGCGCCCGGACCTCGGCCTCGCCCAGGGACTCCTCCACCTGCTCCGGGGCGAGCATGCCGACGAGGGCCTGCTGGATGTCCTCCGTCAGCTGGTAGATGACGCGGTACGTGCGGATGTCGACGCCGTCGCGCTCGGCGAGCGAGCGCGCCTCGGCGTTGGGGCGCACGTTGAACCCGGCGACGATCGCGTTCGAGGCAGAGGCGAGCATGACGTCGCTCTCGGTGATCGCACCGATACCGGTGTGGATGACGTTGACGGCCACCTCGGGGTGCTTGATCTTCGCGAGCTCGCCGACGACGGCCTCGACCGAGCCCTGCACGTCGGCCTTGACGATGACATTGAGCTCCTGGACGCCGCCCTCGCCCATGCGGGTGAAGAGGTCTTCGAGCGAGATGCCCTTCTTCGAGCTCCGCGCGAGCTGCTCGGCCCGTACGCGCTGCGCGCGCAGGCCGGCGAGGTGGCGCGCCTGGCGCTCGTTCTCGACGACACGCGCGTTCTCTCCCGCGCCCGGGGGCTTGTCGAAGCCGAGGATCTCGACCGGCGTGCCGGGCCGCGCCTCCTTGACCTTCTCGCCGCGATAATCGTGGAGCGCGCGCACCTTCCCCCAGGCGTCGCCGGCGACGATTCCGTCCCCGACCTTCAGGGTGCCGCGGGCGACCAGCATGGTCGCGACCGGGCCGCGGCCGACGTCCAGCCGGCTCTCGATGATCGGCCCCGAGGCCTCGGCCTTCGGGTTCGCGGTTAGCTCGAGCTCGGCGTCAGCGACGAGCAGGACCTTCTCGACGAGATCGTCGAGGCCCTGCTGCTCCTTGGCCGAGACGTCGGCGTACTGCGTCGCGCCGCCCCACTCCTCCGGCTGCAGGTCGTGCGCGACGAGTTCCTGGCGCACGCGGGTCGGGTTGGAGTCGGGCCGGTCGATCTTGTTGACCGCGACGACGATCGGCACCTCGGCGGCGCGCGCGTGGTTGATCGACTCGATCGTCTGCGGCATGACGCCGTCGTCGGCCGCGACGACGAGGACTGCGATGTCGGTCACCTTTGCGCCGCGGGCGCGGAGCGCGGTGAACGCCTCGTGGCCCGGTGTGTCGAGGAAGGTGACGCGGCGGCCGTCGTGGTCGACCTGGTAGGCGCCGATGTGCTGCGTTATGCCCCCCGCCTCCGTCTCGACGACTGCCGACTCGCGGATGGCGTCGAGGAGCGTGGTCTTGCCGTGGTCGACATGTCCCATGATCGTCACGACGGGCGGCCGCGCGACGAGATCCTCGGGCGCGTCCTCGAAGACCTCGGGCTCGAGATCCTCGTCGTCTGCGTGCTTGATCTCGACCTCGCGCTCGAGCGTGGTCGCGATCACCTCCACCGCGTCGTCGGAGAGCGACTGGGTGATGGTCACCATCTCCCCGACGTCCATCATGATCTTGATGATCTGCGGCACAGGGATGCCGAGCGCCGCGGAGAGCTCCTTGACCGTCGCGCCGGAGTTGACCTGCACCGGGCCGGTGGGCTGAACCGGAGCCTGCTGCTCCTGCCGCGGCTTCGGCGTCTCGCGCGGCGCGCGCGAATCCTGACGTGGGCGATTCGCCTGCGAGTCGATGACGACCCGGCGCTTGCGCCGGCCGCCAGTGGCGCCGCTTCGCGGCCTCAGTGGTCTCTGTCGGTCAGCCATTGCTCAGCGCGTTTTCAGTTCGGAGAGGAGATTGTCCGGAATTCTGACGTTCCGCCGCAATGTTCGCGAGAAGGCGCGCCTGTCGGCGGCCCGCTCGAAGCAGGAGAGCCGTGCGTGGACGTAGGCCCCGCGGCCCGGAGAGCGCTTCCCCCGGTCCAGCCGAAGCGTCCCGTCCGGCGCGACGAAGCGCACCAACTCGCGCTGCGGAGCTTTGCGCCCGCAGCCGACGCACGTCCTCTCGGGCTCGCTCATTCGGCAGGGGTCGTCTCCTCCTTTTGCGGCTCGGCGGCGGGCTCGGTTTCGACGTCGGTTTCGCCTTGCGGCTCGGGCTCGGCTTCGGCCTCGACGGTGTTCCTGGTCTCGGCTGCAGGCTCCTCGACGGCGTCGGTCTGCTCGACCGTCTCCACGTCGCCGGCCTCCTGATCCTCGCTCTCGGATTGGGCGGGCTGGACGATCTCGCCGGAGACGTCCTCTCCGGCCGCCTCGCGCTCGGCGATCTCGCGATGCGCGGGGATGCCGCAGTAGTGCGAGCCCGGAAGCGCCGTGTTCGGGCAGCGCTTGCCGGTCGAAAGGAGCGCGACGCAACGGCCGGAGAACTCCTCCTCCTGGCCACCGAAGGCCGCATCGGCCTCGGCGCGCGCGAACTCGGTCTCGGACTGGATGTCGATCTTCCATCCGGTCAGCCGCGCGGCGAGGCGGGCATTCAGTCCCTCCTTGCCGATGGCGAGCGAGAGCTGGTCGTCGGGTACGACCACGGTCGCCTCGCTGGACTCGTCGTCGACGAGCACCTCGCGCACGCGCGCGGGCGAGAGCGCCTTGGCGACGAAGCGAGCAGGCTCCGGGTTCCACGGGATGATGTCGATCTTCTCGCCGCGGAGCTCGGACACGACCATGCGGACACGAGACCCTCGCGGGCCGACGCACGCGCCAACCGGATCGACGCCCTGGACGTGCGACTCGACTGCGATCTTCGAGCGGTAGCCCGGCTCACGGGCGACGCCGCGGATCTCGACCAGGCCGTCGGCGATCTCAGGGACCTCGAGCTCGAAGAGCGTCTTGATCAGCTCGGGATCGCGGCGGGAAAGGATGACCTGTGGGCCCTTCGTCCCGGACCGGACTTCGGTGATGACGGCCTTGATGCGGCTGCCCTGCTCGTAGCGCTCGCCGTCCACCTGCTCGGAGCGCGGCAGGAGGGCCTCGACCTTGCCGAGATCGACGAGCACGTTGTTGCGGTCGCCCGCCTGCTGGACGATGCCGGTCACGACCTCGCTCACGCGGTCGACGTACTCGTCGTACATCATCTCGCGCTCGGCCTCGCGGATGCGCTGGAGGATGACCTGCTTCGCGGTCTGTGCGGCGATGCGCCCGAAGTTCTCGGGCGTGACGTCGGCGCGCTTGACCTGCTCGTCCGGCACGTCGGACCAGTCGATGACGAGGTCGTCGTCGGTGATGAGGGTGTGGGAGCGCTCGCCGTTCTCGGCCTCGGCGGCCTCGAGCTCGGTGATCGCGCGCTCGCGCGCCTCGTCCATGAGCCGCTCCTCGATGTCCGCCGGAAGCTCGACGGACCAGACGCGGAAGTCTCCGCCCGAGTCGAGCTCGACCGTCGCGTGGCGGGCCGCGCCAGGCGTCTTCTTGTAGGCGGCGAGCAACGCGTCCTCGAGCGCCCGGACGAGGACGTCGTCCTCGATCCCCTTCTCGCGCTCGATCTGCCTGACCGCCTCGAGAATCTCTCTACTCATCCGTTACCGCCTCTCCTCGATCAGGTTCCCGCGCACGATCGCGTCGTACGGAACTCCGAATCGCTCGTCGCCGACTTCGATCGTGGCCTGCTCTTCGCCCGCCTCGACGATCTCGCCGCGGAAGCGCTTCCGCCCCGACACCTCGACGTCGGTGCGCACCGAGACGGTGCGCCCGACCGCGCCGGCGAAGTGATCGCGCGTGCGCAAAGGCCGCTCGAATCCGGGCGACGAAACCTCGAGGGAATAACGGTCGAGGTAGCTTCGCAGCGTGTTCGTCACGCTCTCGCAGAGCGCGTGGTCGACGCCTTGCGGGTGGTCGATGTAGACGCAGAGGCGCTCGGGCCCCATGAGCTCGACGGCGAGCACGTCGACGTCGGGCAAACGGCCCTGCACGGTCTCTGCGACCTCGCGGTGAAGTTGGCGTTCTCTCTCGTGAACCTGCGTCATCGTTTCTGCCCCTGTTCGCAAAAAATGGGCGCCGCGCGCCCATTTCTCCAGCTGGGGAAATGTGGTGTTCGGACAGGATAGCACCAGCATCCGCGCTCGCTCTTGGCGCGGCTTGGCTGTCGGGTGGGCTCAGTCGCCGCCGGCGGCGTAGCGGACGTGGAACGCCTGCACGTCGCCGCCGTGCATGTGTGCGAGGAGGCCCGGATAGGAGCCGGCCGTTCCGAACTGGTTCGGGCGCTTGACGAGCCACCAGCCCCCGGGCCAGAAGCCGCGCTCGGCGGCGTGGAACTTCGCCTTGGGATAGAGGTTCTGGAGGCGCTTCTGGGAGTCCCCGATGGCCAGGCCCCGGTTGGTCTTCCAGTGCGGTCCCTTCGCCCGCGCGTTGGAGAAGAACCCGTACTTGCCGCGACACGGGTTGTGCCCGCCGAGGTTGTAGAAGCCGATCCGCAATCCGTGCCGCTTCCACCGGACGGTGCACGCCTCCCCGTTTCGGATTTTGGAGCTCGGCTCGCCGAACGCATCGACCGCTCCGCGCAGCGTCCCGTCGGCCTTGACCGCGAACGAACCCATCTTCCAGTCCCCTCTGATCGTAAAGACGGCGGCCGAAGCCGACGCGGACACGGCGAGCGCGGTCAGGACGACAACGATGGCGATAGCGTGCCTCAAAGAATCCCCTGGGTCGGAACCCACAGAGCCTAGCTTCGAACCCGGACGGCCCAGTCTGGAGACACGCGCCCGACTCCAAGAAGGGGTCCGGGGCCCGGCCATGTCGGTGACGACGACCGAGCCCCGGTCTGACCTCAGTGATTCGAAGTCACCTGGTAACAGGCGATGTCGTACTGAGAGACTGCGTGGGCGCTGCCGTTCGCAGCTGACGGGGTGCCCTCGCTGCCCGCGTACACAGTTTCCGCGTGTGCGAACCCTGCCGTCGTGAAGCCATGAGGCTCCATCGTGGCTCCCGCTGCACCGCACTCGGCGCCCGGCTGGCCGGTGCCGGCGGGATTTGGTGCCGCGAGCGCTGGGGCGGCTGGAAGGGCTGCGAGCAGGCCACCAGCAAGGAGCGCAACGAACGTCTTCTTCATCCTTCCTCCCTGCCTGCCTTCGCTTGTTCGGCTGCGCCACCCGGTATTTCCGTCTGCAACCATGGGGTTCGCCCCAGCGCGGAGCGCCGCCAAAGCGGGACGTTCTGGCCGCGCACTACGATTCGAGAACGATCGTGACCGGCCCGTCGTTCACGAGCTCCACCTGCATGCGGGCGCCGAAGACGCCCCGCGCCACACTCAGACCCTCGGCTTCGAGCGCGGCGCAGAAGTACTCGTACAGCGCCTCGGCCTGCTCCGGCCGCGCCGCGTGCGAGAAGCTCGGCCGGTTCCCCTTCGCCGTATCGGCGATCAGGGTGAACTGGCTGACGACGAGCGCCTCGCCGCCCGAGTCGAGCACCGAGTGGTCGAACTTGCCCTCCTCGTTCTCGAAGACACGCAGGCGCGCCACTTTGCCGGCCAGGGAAGCGGCTTCCTCCTCCCCGTCCGAGTCGGCGACACCGAGGAGGATGCAAAGGCCGGCGTCGATCTCGGCGGCGACGTCGCCGTCCACGAGCACGCGGGCCTCCCGAACCCGCTGCGCGACCGCCTTCAACTACGCGGCTTCGAGCGCCTCGAGGGCGCGGCGGTAGTCCTCGCTCTGGGGCCGGAAGAAGCTCGCCATGCGGTAGTGGCCGACGGCCTCGCCGGGCTTGCCCTGCTTCTCGAGGCAACGGCCGAGCGCGAAGTGCGCGTAGTGATCGACGGGCGCGAGCTCGAGGATCTCCCGGAACTCCGCCTCCGCCTCCGAGAACCGCTGGATGCGGAAGTACGCAATCCCGAGGGCCTCGCGGATGGATGCCTTCTCCGGCTCTCTCCGCTTCGCCTTCTCGAGGGCGACGGTCGCCTGGGCCGCACGCCCGCGCGCCAGGTGCTCCTGTCCTTGTCTGAATAGGTCGTAGGTCTCGCTCATACGCTTCTCCAAAGATACGGGAAGTTCTCGAGCACAACGTCTTCCGGGTGAGTGAGGTCGCGCGTCGGACCGCTTTCAAGAGCCGCAACCTCGACGCTCGTCTGGATTGCGGCGGCGAGCTCGTACGGGGGCCCCGGAACCTCCTCGAGCCGCGCCAGGACGCTCTCTGCGAAGAACCAGAGCGGCGCAGCCGTCAGCTCGCCTCGCTCGCCGCCGATCTCGACGACCCGGCCTTGCTCGACGCGCACGGGGGTCCGCCCCTCCCCGCCTCCGCGGCGGACGGCGAGGCCGGCCGGAGCTCCGGAGGCGAGCCACTCGGCGGAGACTCGCGCCAGCGCGCCACGCTCGAACTTCGTGTCGGCGGCTGCGACGAGAAGCGGCGCCCGTGCTCCCGCCGCGAGCGCTCGGCGCACCGCGTCGGCCGAGCCGAGCGCCTCGGGCTGCCGCGCGTATCGCACCGAGATGCCCAGGGCCGACCCGTCTCCCAAGAGCGCCTCGACCTGCTCGGCGAGGTGGCCGGTGACGACCGTCGCCTCGCGGATATCCGCGCCGGCAAGGTCACGGAGCAGCGTGGCGATCACCGGCCGGCCGTCGATCGGCAGGATCGGCTTGGGCCACCTCTCCGTCAACGGATGCATGCGGCGCCCTTCGCCGGCGGCCATGACGACCGCGTGCAGCGGCGAGATCAAACGGCCAGCGAGCGGAGACTGAGCGCGCCTCGAACGCGGCTCGTCAGGTTGATGCGGTTGCGGATGTCGCGCCGGACGCGGCGGAGCTCGCGCCGCGCGCGGATGAGCTCGACGCGGGCTTGGTCAGGCGGGCCGAAGCGGGCGACGGTGGCCGCGCGCACGAACGGACCGGCGTCCACGGCGAAGTAGCGCTCCACCAGGTCGCCGACCTCCTGAAGCGTCGCGCTCGCCGGGACGTCCATCCCCTGGTCCGCGAGATACGCCATCAGATCACGGCGGCACGCTCCGGCGAGCTCACGCGGATCGCGGCCCGTGAAGCGAAGCGTTCGTCGCACGGTCTTCAGGCCGATGACCACTCCCGCGCCCACCGCGATGACGAGGAGCGCGAGCACGACGATGCTCGGGCCCTTGTCGCGGACGGTCTTCCCCACGAGGCCGCCGCCGCGCGAATTGCCGATTCCGGACTCGGCCTGGCCTGGCCGACCTTCCTGGCTCCGGATGCGATTGATCGTCTCGCTCGTGCCACGTCCGCCCGGACCGTAGACGTCGCTCAGGTTTGCGGTGTCGAAGTTGGGGCTCGTCGACGAATAGCGGGCGTCGAGCGTTCCGCGCCCCGGAGTCGGGTCGAACGGCACCCAGCCCCAGCCGGGGAAATAGACCTCGACCCAGTCGTGGGCCTCGTGGTCGGTCACCGTCCACTCGTGCTTGCCGGAGTCGTAGCTCCCGCTCGTGAAGCCGGCCGCGACGCGCGCAGGAATGCCGAGGTAGCGGAGCATGAGCGCCATCGCGCCCGCGAAGTGCTGGCAATAGCCCCGCTTCGTGTCCGTCACGAACTGGACGAGAGCGGGCTGATTCGCCGCGGGCACAGGAGGCTGCTCGTCGTAGACGAACCCGCCGAGCGACGGCTGGCGGAACCACGCCTCGATGGTCGCCGCGGCCGCGTATGGCGTCTTGACGTCCCCAACGACGTTCTTGGCGACCTCGTAGAGGGCGCGGTTCTGCTGCATGAGCGGGTCGTTGTCGAAGCGCGCGTC
>Ga0207674_10000865_pt1 | contig 39602 bp, 36 predicted proteins | sample KBSCornC72_FD_184303 | JGI IMG/M metagenome (GOLD analysis project Ga0207674, IMG submission 184303) | Corn rhizosphere microbial communities from Kellogg Biological Station, Michigan, USA - KBS Corn C7-2 (SPAdes) (version 2) | ecosystem: Host-associated > Plants > Roots > Rhizosphere > Soil ... | reverse complement strand
AGGTTCACTTCGTTGAACGAGGTGAGCATGGCGATCGAGTTCTTCGACTGCATCAGGCGCTCGGCGATGCGCGCGCGGATGCGCGTCATCGGCACGCGCTCTTCCGGACGCGCGCCCGGGGTCGGCTTCGCGGCCGGCGCGGCAGCGGCCGGCGCAGCGGCGCCGCCCTTGCCGTAGTTGACCAGGTCTTCCTTGGTCACGCGGCCGTCGCGGCCGGTGCCGGCGACCTTGGACGGGTCGATGTTCTGTTCGGTGGCGACGCGCAGGCCGGCCGGGGACAGGTCGGCGGTGCCCTTGGCCGGAGCGGCGGGAGCCGCGGCGGCCGGGGCGGGGGCGGCAGCCGGAGCGGCGGCGGGCGCCGGCGCGGCGGCCACGGCGCCTTCCTCGATCACCGCGATCACCTGCTGGCTGGTCACGGTGTCGCCGGACTGGAACTTCAGTTCCTTGATCACGCCATCGACCGGGGCCGGCACTTCCAGCACCACCTTGTCGGTTTCGAGGTCGACCAGGTTCTCGTCGCGCTTGATCGCTTCGCCGACCTTCTTGTGCCAGGTGGCGATGGTGGCGTCGGAGACAGACTCGGGCAGAACGGGAACCTTAACTTCAATAGACATCGTGTCTTACTCCGCAGCGTGGTCGGTGCCGATCGGCGCGACCAGCGCCTGCTCGACGAGTGCCGCCTGTTCGGCGACGTGGGTATTGAGATGGCCGGCGGCCGGCGCCGGCGAGCGAGCGCGGCCGGCGTAGGAGAGGCTCTGCTTGGCGTTGACGCAGGCCTGCAGGTGATGGCGGATCTGGAACCAGGCGCCCTGGTTCATCGGCTCTTCCTGGCACCAGATCACTTCCTTGGCGGAAGGATACTTTTCCAGTTCGGCGATGACCTGCGGACGCGGGAACGGATACAGCTGCTCGACGCGCACGACGGCGACGTCGGTCAGGCCGCGCTTCTCGGCGTCTTCCAGCAGGTCGTAGTAGACCTTGCCCGAGCACAGCACCACGCGCCTGACCTTCTTGGCCGGCAGCTCGCGGTGCTCGCCGATCACCAGCTGGAACTGGCCGGTGGCCAGTTCGTCCAGGCTGGAGATGGCCAGCTTGTGGCGCAGCAGCGACTTGGGCGTCATCACGATCAGCGGCTTGCGCGTCGGGCGCACCATCTGGCGGCGGATCATGTGGAAGGCCTGGGCCGGCGTGGTCGGCACGCAGACCTGCATGTTGTCCAGCGCGCACAGCTGCAGGAAGCGCTCCAGGCGCGCGGAGGAATGCTCCGGACCCTGGCCTTCGTAGCCGTGCGGCAGGAACAGCGCCAGGCCGCACAGGCGGTTCCACTTGGACTCGCCCGAGCTGATGAACTGGTCGATCACCACCTGGGCGCCGTTGGCGAAGTCGCCGAACTGGCCTTCCCAGATGTGCAGGGTGTAGGGATCGGTGGTGGCGTGGCCGTATTCGAAGGCCATCACCGCCTCTTCGCTGAGCAGCGAGTCGATCACCTCGACGCTGGCGTTGGCGCGCAGCGTGGCCAGCGGCATGAAGGTGTGGCCGTCCTTCTGGTCGTGCAGCACCGCATGGCGGTGGAAGAACGTACCGCGGCCGACGTCCTGGCCGACCAGGCGCAGGTTGTAGTTCTGCTCGACCAGGGTGGCGTAGGCCAGGTTCTCGGCGAAGCCCCAGTCGCCCGGCAGCTCGCCCGCGGCCATCTTGCGGCGGTCGTCGTAGATCTTGGCCACGCGCGACTGCAGGGTGGTGTCCGCCGGCACTTCGAGGATCTTGTTGGCCAGCTCGACCAGCCTGGTCTTCGGCACGCCGGTGTCGGTCTGGGTCGACAGCTTGCCGCCGATGAACTGGTTCCAGTCCACCTCGATGTCCTTGACCAGCGCGCTGGTCAGCTCGGTCATCGGGTTGCCGGCTTCCAGGCGCGAGCGGTAGTCGTCCACCAGCTTCTGCGCGTCGCCCTCGGCGATCACGCCTTCCTTGACCAGGCTCTGCGCGTACAGGTCGCGGGTGGTCGGGCGGGCACGGATGATCTGGTACATCACCGGCTGGGTCGCGGCCGGCTCGTCGGCCTCGTTGTGGCCGTGGCGGCGGTAGCAGACCAGGTCGATCACCACGTCCTTGCGGAACTGCTTGCGGAAGTCATAGACCACGCGGGTGGCCTGGATCACCGCTTCCGGATCGTCACCGTTCACGTGCAGCACCGGCGCGTTGACCATCTTGGCCAGGTCGGTGCAGTACAGCGTGGAGCGCGCGTCCTGCGGATTGGAGGTGGTGAAGCCCACCTGGTTGTTGACCACGATGTGCAGCGTGCCGCCGATGCGGAAGCCCCGCGCCTGCGACATGTTGAACAGCTCCATGTTCACGCCCTGGCCGGCCAGCGCGGCGTCGCCGTGGATCAGCACGGCCATCGACTGCTGGCGCTCGCTGTCGCGGCGACGGATCTGGCGCGAATGCACGGAGCCGGCGACCACCGGATTGACGATCTCCAGGTGCGACGGGTTGAACGCCAGTGCCACGTGCACGCCGCCGTTCGGCGTCTTGACGTCGGCGGAGAAACCCATGTGGTACTTCACGTCGCCCGAGTGCGCCGGGTCGTCCGGGTGCTCGAACTTGCCTTCGAATTCGTTGAACAGCGTCTTCGGCGGCTTGCCCAGGATGTTGACCAGCATGTTGAGGCGGCCGCGGTGGGCCATGCCGACCACGACTTCCTTGATGCCGTTGTCGCCGGCGGTGCGCACCACGTCGTCGACCATCGGGATCAGGCTGTCGCCGCCTTCCAGCGAGAAGCGCTTCTGGCCCACGTACTTGGTGTGCAGGTAGCGCTCCAGGCCTTCGGCCGCGGTCAGCCCTTCCAGTACGCGCCGCTTGCCGGCCTGGTCCAGCCCGGCGCTGCCGCCGGCCTGCTCCAGGCGGGTGTACAGCCAGTTGCGCTGCTCATGGTTGCTGATGTGCATGAACTCGGCGCCGATGGTGCCGGCATACACCTTCTTCAGGCGCGCCAGCAGGTCGCGCAGCTTCAGGCGCTGGCCGCCGCCGGCGAAGTTGCCGCAGTCGAATTCGGTGTCGAGGTCGGCCTCGCTCAGGCCGTGGAAGGCCAGGCCCAGGTCCGGCGCCGGCAGCTTCTCGGCCAGGCCCAGCGGATCGAGGTCGGCGGCCAGGTGGCCGCGCGAGCGGTAGGCGGTGAGGATGCGCAGCACCGCGGCCTGCTTGCGCGCGTGCTCGTCGTCCATCGGGGCGGCGGCAGCGACGACGCGCTGCTTCTGCGCGGCCTCAATGCGGGCAATGGCTGCGGAGTGGGGCACGTCCCCGGACTCGCGGCCTTTGAAGGTCCCGAAATACTGGTTCCATTCGGCGGGGACCGACGCGGCGTCGGCCAACCAGGACTCATACAACTGCTCGACATAATCGGCGTTGCCGCCGGCGAGCTGGGACGAATCGAAGAACTCGCGAATCAGATTTGTGCTCACGTCACCACCGGTGAGGAAGGGAGGCCTGCGGCCATCCGTCGACCTGGCGGATGGCGGGGGAAAAATCCTGTTAATTATGGCCCCGGGTGCTGCACAGCGGCAACCCGGGAAACACGTTCCAAGTGGGGTCGGAGGGCGTTATTTCGAGGAGAGGCGCTACCGACCATCGTCGTAGGCGCGGATTTTTCCAGGTTTCCCGCGCGGCGCCGGCCCGCACCTGCGAGCCGGTTGGCGTTCAGCCGGGCGCTACAGATCCAGCGGCTGCAGCACGGTGGCGCGGGCCGCCCGCTCCCAGACTTCCTGGAAGTACCGCTGCAGCGGCGCCTGGCTGGCGCGATCCTCCAGCGATGCCCGTCCCCGGGAGCGCCCGGCTTCCGGCAGGAACAGATAGCCGCCGGCATCGGTGAGCAGGCAGGCCGAGCCGTAGGCGCGGTCAGTCTCTTCGACCGGTTCGCGCACCAGCACGCTGCTGGGCAGCCGCTGCGCCAGCGCCACCAGCCGGTGGCTGTCGCGCAGGGCCGCGGCGGCGTCGTGCAGCAGGATGCGGATCTCGGCGCCGCGGCCGGAGGTGGCAATGCGGCGCAGCTCCTCCAGCTCGGCGGCGTTGTTATAAGCGTCGGCCGGCAGCGCCGGCTGGTAGATCGCCACGCGGCGGCGCGCGCCGCGCAGCAGCTGCAGGCGGGCCTCGGCCAGGGCCTCGCCGCTATCGATGGCCAGCGTTTCCGGTGCCGGGCGATCCGGCGGATTCACCGACGGCGGGCCTTGCGCGGGACCAGGTGGCCGTCGTTGACCAGGGCCAGCAGCAGCGCGCGTTCGGCGGCGGCCGGCGCGCGGGCGAACTCCAGCGTGCGCTCGGCGCACAGGCGTTCGGCCAGCTCGGCGGACGCCGGATAGGCCTGGCCGTTGGCAAACAGGACGGCGCCGCCCTTGACCCGGGCCCAGGCCATGCGCGACCAGGGATGGCGCAGCAGCTGCGCGCCGTCGCCCAGCTGCTTGGCCAGCGCGGCCTCGGTGCCGGGCTTGTCCGGCGCCGCGGGCGCCCGCGCCACGCGATAGCGGGTGATATAGCGGCCGAACCAGTCGATCAGCGTGGCGTCGTCCAGCGCGGCGAACGGCAGCGCCTCGCGCACGCGGGCCAGCGCGGCGCGGTCGATCTCGCCGGAGGCCTTGGCCGGGGCCAGGTCAGGGTCGCGATAGCGCTGCTCGTCCGGCAGGCGCTCGACCAGGTAGTCGGCCAGGTCGCTGGCCAGTTCGGCGCGGGACGGCGCGCGCATGCCCACCGAGAGGGTCATGCAGGGGCCGCCGAAGGCCACGCCGTCGTGCGGCACGCCGGGCGGCAGGTAGAGCATGTCGCCCGGTTCCAGCAGCCATTCGTGGGTGGGCTCGAAATGCTTCAGCTGCTTGAGCTCCACGTCGTCGCGGAAGCCGGTCGGCGCGGCCGGATCGTCGCTGATCGCCCAGTGGCGCTGGCCCAGGCCCTGCAGCAGGAATACGTCGTACTGGTCGACATGGGCGCCGACGCCGCCGCCCGGCTCGGCATAGGAAATCATGATGTCGTCCACGCGCCAGCTGGGCAGGAAGCGGAACGACTCCAGCAGGGCGGCTACGTCGGCGTCCCATTTGTCGACGTCCTGCACCAGCAGGGTCCAGTTAGCGCTCGGGGTGCGGGCGAAGTCGTCTTCGCCGAGCGGGCCGGTCTTGACCGACCAGCGGTCGCGGCGCTCGTCGTGGACGATCAGGCGGGACAGGGCTTCCTCTTCCAGGGCCAGGCCGGCCAGGTCGTCCGGCTGCAGCGGGGGCGTGAAGCCGGGGAAGGCGTTGCGGATCAGCAGGGGGCGCTTCTGCCAGTAGTCGCGCAGGAACTGGGCCGGGCTCATGCCTAGGGGCTGGCGGGCGCTGCCGCGGACTTCGAGGGGGAGGGTGGGTTTGGTCATCGGGGGATTGTACGGGTGAGTAAAGCCCTCTCCCACCTTAGCCACCTGAGCCCCTCTCCCTTCGGGAGAGGGGTTGGGGTGAGGGTGCGGGCGGAGTGGGGAGTCGCACTCCGCCCGTACCCTCATCCGGCTGCCGCCACCTTCTCCCAGAGGGAGAAGGGCTCCACGACGGGGTGCTTGGTTTAACGCGGAAATAATGGATTTGGCATGTGCATATGGCGACACATCCTTTCCGTCATGAGCGCCGCGGGAGCTACCTTCGACGAATAGACGTATAGACGTCCAAAGAAGGTCAAGCCTTGAACGCCGTCGTTTCCCAGGAATCCCTCGCTTCGCCGCTGGCCGCCGACAAGGCCGCGCAACTCCACCGCCTGCTGGAGGGCCTGGCTCCCCACGAGCTGTACTGGGTGGCGGCACGCAGCGCCGCCCTCGCGGCACGCGGGCCGCAGCCGGCCCAGGTGCAGGCTGCGGCCACCACGGAACGCGTCACCGTGCTCTACGGCAGCCAGACCGGCAACGCCAGGCGCGTCGCCGAGCAGCTGGCGAAGAAGCTGGAGGCATCGGGCCTGCCGGCGCGCCTCGTACGCGCCGATGCCTATCCGCAGCGCGAACTGACGCAGGAGCGCCAGCTGTTCGTGGTGATCAGCACCCAGGGCGAGGGCGAGCCGCCGGACGACGCCCGCGGCCTGGTCGACTTCATTGCCGGCCGCCGCGCGCCGCGCCTGCCGGCGCTGCGCTATGCCGTGCTGGGGCTGGGCGATTCCAGCTATCCGCAGTTCTGCCTGATCGGGCGCCAGCTGGACGCGCGGCTGGCCGAACTCGGCGCCACCCGGCTGGATCCGCTGGCCGAGGCCGACGTGGACCTGGACGAAGTGGCCGCGCCGTGGACCGCCAAGGCGCTGGAGCGCGCCCGCGAAGTGCTGAAGGCCCCCGCTGCCGCCGTGCGCGCGCCGCTGCTGCAGGCGGTGCCCAGCCACGCCGCGCACGATCGCGAGAACCCCTTCGCCGCCGCCGTGCTGGCCAACCAGCGCATCGTCTCGCGCGACAGCGCGCGCGAAGTGCTGCACCTGGAACTGTCGCTGGAAGGCTCGGGCCTCAGCTACCGCCCCGGCGACGCGCTCGGCGTATGGCCGCGCAATCCGCCCGCGCTGGTGCGGCAATGGCTGGAGCTGCTGCGCCTGGACGGCGAGGCGGAGGTGACGCACGGCGACCGCACGCTGCCGCTGGCGCGCTGGCTGGCCGAGGAGCGCGAGCTGACCCGCCTCGCCCGCGGCTTCGCGCTGGCCCATGCGCGCACCAGCGGCGACGCCGCGCTGGTGCGCCTGCTGGACGATCCGGCCACTTTGTCCACGCTGCTGGACACGCACCAGCCGATCGACCTGCTGCGCCGCCACCCGGGACGCTGGGACGCCGCCGCGCTGGTCGCGGCGCTGCGTCCGCTCACGCCGCGGCTGTACTCGATCGCCTCCAGCGCCGCCGCCGTCGGCGACGAAGTGCATCTCACCGTCGCGACGGTCGACTACCAGGCCTTCGGCGAACGCCACTGGGGCGCGGCCTCCGCCTTCCTCGCCGCAAGCGCGGAAGACGCCCGCGTGCCGGTCTTCGTCGAAGCGAACGAACGCTTCCACCTGCCGGCCGACGACGCGCGCGACGTGATCATGATCGGCCCCGGTACCGGCGTGGCGCCGTTCCGCGGCTTCGTGCAGGAGCGCCGCGAAAGCGGCGCGCGCGGCCGCAACTGGCTGTTCTTCGGCAACCGCCATTTCAGCGACGACTTCCTCTACCAGGTGGAATGGCAGGAGGCGCTGAAGCAGGGCGCGCTGCATCGCCTGGACCTGGCCTTCTCGCGCGACGGCGCCGACAAGGTCTATGTGCAGCACCGCCTGCGCGAGCGCGGCAAGGAGCTGTACGCCTGGCTGTCGGAAGGCGCGCATCTGTATGTCTGCGGTGACGCCACCCACATGGCCAGGGACGTGCACGCGGCCCTGGTCGACATCGCCGCCGAGCATGGCGGCCTGTCGCGGGAAGACGCGGGCGCCTGGCTGGCCGACCTCCTGCAACAAGGGCGCTATGCCCGCGACGTGTACTGACATGAGCGCACCTCTTTCCGATTTCGAACGCATCAAGGCCGCCAGCCGCTACCTGCGCGGCACCCTGGTCGAAGGCCTGAACGATCCCGTCACCGGCGCGATCAGCGACGACGACGGCAAGCTGCTCAAGTTCCACGGCAGCTACCAGCAGGACGACCGCGACCTGCGCGAGGAGCGCCGCCGCCAGAAACTGGAGCCCGCCTACAGCTTCATGCTGCGCGCGCGCCTGCCGGGCGGCGTGGTCACGCCGGCGCAATGGCTGGAATTCGACCGGCTGGCACGCGAATACGCCAACGGCACGCTGCGCATCACCACGCGGCAGACCTTCCAGTGGCACGGCATCCTCAAGCGCCGGCTCAAGCCCACCATCGCCGCCATCCACGCCAGCCTGGCCAGCACCATCGCGGCCTGCGGCGACGTGGTGCGCAACGTGGTCAGCACCGCCAATCCGGTGCAGACCAAGGCGCACGGCGAGGCCTATGCCTGGGCCGCGAAGCTGTCCGACGGACTGGCACCGCGCACACGGGCGTATCACGAGATCTGGCTGGACGGCCAAGCCGTGGTCGGCGAGCCGGAAGAGGAGCCGCTGTACGGCACCACTTATCTGCCGCGCAAGTTCAAGATCGGGCTGGCCATTCCGCCCTTGAACGATGTGGACGTGTTCTCGCAGGATCTTGGCCTGATCGCGATCGCCGAGGACGGCGAGCTCAAGGGCTTCAACGTCGCGGTCGGCGGCGGCATGGGCGCCACGCATGGCGATCCGTCGACCTATCCGCGCCTGGCCAGCGTGATCGGCTTTGTTACGCCGGAGCAGTTGTTCGCCACGGCCGAGGCGGTGGTGGCGGTGCAGCGCGACTGGGGCAACCGCGTCGAGCGCAAGCACGCGCGGCTGAAGTACACGCTCGACCACCGCGGCCTCGCCGCCTTCAAGGCCGAGCTCGAACGCCGCCTGGGCTTCGCGCTGGAACCCGCGCGTCCCTTTCGCTTCGACCACAACGGCGACCGCTACGGCTGGATCGAAGGCCACGACGGCCGCTGGCATCTCACCCTGCATATCGAGTCGGGCCGTCTCGCCGACCGCGGCGAGCGCCGTTGGCTCACCGGCCTGCGCGAGCTGGCGAACGTGCACGAAGGCGATTTCCGCCTGACCTGCAACCAGAACCTGATCGTGGCGAACGTGCCGGCGCCGCAGCGCGCGCGCATCGACGCCATCGTCGCCGCGCATGGCCTGGACGATTACCGCCGCGCCGGGCCGATCCGCCGCCACGCGGTGTCCTGCGTGGCGCTGCCGACCTGCGGGCTGGCCATGGCGGAGGCGGAGCGCTATCTGCCCGAGCTGCTGGACAAGGTCGAGACGCTGCTGTCCAGGCACGGTATTGCCGACGCGCCGATCGTCCTGCGCATCTCCGGCTGCCCGAACGGCTGCTCGCGGCCTTACCTCGGCGAGATCGCCCTGGTCGGCCGCGGACCCGGGCGCTACGACCTGCGCCTGGGCGCGGATTTCAGCGGGCAGCGGCTCAATCGTGCGTATCGGGAGAACGTCGACGAAGCAGCCATCCTCGAAGCGCTCGATCCGCTGTTCGAACGCTATGCGCGCGAGCGCCAGCCGGAGGAAGGCTTCGGCGATTTCCTGCTGCGCGCCGGCGCCATCGACACCGCGCCGGACCGGCGCATCCCGCTCGAGGTGACCGCATGAACGGTGCGACGCTGGAAGCCGCGCGGCACGATCCGCGCGCGCTGGCCGAATTCGACACCTGGCTGGGCGCCCTCGATGCCGAGGAGCGCGTGGCCTGGGCGCTGGAACACGCGCCGGGTGCGCACGCGCTGTCGTCCAGCTTCGGCGCGCAGGCGGCCGTGTCGCTGCACCTGCTGACGCGTCAGCGGCCACAGTTGCCGGTGATCCTGGTCGATACCGGCTATCTGTTTCCCGAGACCTACCGCTTCGTCGACGAACTGCGTGAACGCCTCGCGCTGAACCTGCGCGTCTACCGCTCGCCGATCGGCACCGCCTGGATGGAGTCGCGCCATGGCCGCCTGTGGGAGCAGGGCGTGGAAGGCCTGGGCCGCTACAACGAGCTGCGCAAGGTCGAGCCGATGCGGCGCGCGCTGGAGGAACTCGGCATCGGCAGCTGGTTCGCCGGCCTGCGCCGCGGCCAGTCGCGCAGCCGCGAGCGCATTCCCTTCCTGCGGCTCAGCCAGGGCCGCTGGAAATTCCATCCGATCGCCGACTGGACCGACCGCGATATCGGCCGCTATCTGCAACGCCACGATCTGCCGTATCACCCGCTGTGGGAACAGGGCTACGTATCGATCGGCGACGTGCATACCACCCGGCCGCTGGAGCCGGGCATGGACCCCGAAGAAACCCGTTTCTTCGGCCTCAAGCGCGAGTGCGGCATCCACGACCTCGCCTGACCCTTCCGCCCCGATCAATAAAGAAAACGCCACCATGAGCCAGAGCGCACTCGCTTCACTCCCCATCGAACCCGAACTGGAACCGCTGATCGCGCCGCATGGCGGCACGCTCAAGGATCTGTATCTGCCGTATCCGGAAGCGCAGGCGCTGAAGCAGCGCAGCGCGGGCCTGCCGGCGCTGGACTTGAACACGCGGCAGCTTTGCGACCTGGAACTGTTGCTCAACGGCGCGTTCTCGCCGCTGGAAGGTTTCCTGACCGAAGCCGACTACCGCCGCGTGGTCGACGAACTGCGCCTGGCCGACGGCACGCTGTGGCCGATCCCGATCACGCTGGACGTGAGCGAAGACTTCGCCGCCACGCTCGCCTCCGGCGCGGAACTGGTGTTGCGCGACGCGCAGGGCGTGCCGCTGGCGGTGCTGGAAGTGCAGGACATCTATCGCCCGGACCGCGAGCATGAGGCGCGCCAGGTATTCGGCACGCTCGATCATGCGCATCCGGGCGTGGCCGAGCTGCTGGAGCGCACGCGGCCGGTCTATCTCGGCGGCCGCCTGCGCGGCATCCAGGCACCGGTGCACTACGACTTCGGCGAGCTGCGCGATACGCCGCGCAGCTTGCGCGCCTGGTTCGAGGCCAATGGCTGGAACCGCATCGTGGCGTTCCAGACGCGCAATCCGATGCATCGCGCGCATCGCGAGCTGACCCTGCGCGCGGCGCAGAAGGTCGGCGCCAAGCTGTTGATCCAGCCCTCGGTGGGCCGCACCAAGCCGGGCGACGTCGACCATTACACCCGCGTGCGTTGCTACCGCGCACTGCTGCCGCAGTATCCGGCCGACAGCGCCAAGCTCTCGCTGCTGCCGCTGGCCATGCGCATGGGCGGGCCGCGCGAGGCGATCTGGCACGCGATCATCCGCAAGAATTACGGCGCCACGCATTTCATCGTCGGACGCGACCATGCCGGCCCGGGCAAGGATTCGAGCGGGCAGCCGTTCTACGGGCCGTTCGACGCGCAGCATCTGCTGGAGCGCTACCAGGAGGAACTGGGCATTCAGGTCGTCGCGTTCCCGGCGATGGTCTATGCGGCCAATCGCGATGCCTATGTGCCGGCCACCGAAGTCGCCGCGGACGACGAAGTGCGCGATATCTCGGGTACGCAACTGCGCCGGCACCTGCACGAAGGCACGGACATCCCCGCCTGGTTCACCTTCCCCGAGGTGGTCGACATCCTGCGCGAACGCCATCCGGCCCGTGCGCCGCGCGGCTTCGCGCTGTTCTTCACCGGCTTGTCCGGCGCCGGCAAGTCGACCATCGCGCAGGCGGTGGTGGCGCAGCTGCTGGAGCACACCAGCCGCGCGGTGACCGTGCTGGACGGCGACGAGGTGCGCAAGCATCTGTCGCGCGGCCTGGGTTTCTCACGCGAGGACCGCGCGGCGAACGTCACGCGCATCGGCTATGTGGCCAGCGAGATCGTGCGCCATGGCGGCGTCGCGGTGTGCGCGCCGATCGCGCCATATGCGGATGCGCGCGCCGAGGCGCGCGGGCTGGTCGAGGCGCATGGCGACTTCATCGAGATCCATGTGTCGACGCCGCTGGAGGTGTGCGAGGAGCGCGACCGCAAGGGGCTGTATGCGCAGGCGCGCGCGGGGAAGATCGCACAGTTCACCGGCATCAGCGATCCGTATGAGGTGCCGGAGCAGCCGGAGATCCGCGTGGATGGGAGCGGTGCCGCGCCGGCGGTGCTGGCGGGGCATGTGCTGGGGTTGTTGAAGGATCGCGGGTTGTTGGCTGGCTGATGCCTCAGCCTTCACCTCCCTCTCCCTCCGGGGAGAGGGTTGGGGTGAGGGACCGGGCGGAGCGTATGTTCCCTATCTCCGCGACCATCAACGATGGCGGGTACTCCCAAGGCCGTCATCCCGGCGTAGGCCGGGATCCAGTAACGACGCGCCGCATCGAGCGCAAGCTTCCAGCTTTGCTTTAAAGCGTTGGCCGGATAACGCGACAAGCAGATGTTGTCGTCACTGGACCCCGGCCTACGCCGGGATGACGATGCAGGTGCGGCTATGCTTCGACCCGCTCCCGCCAATGCGGCACCGCCGGCCAATGCGTCGGCCCAGCGCCACCGGCAAGCGCACGGCTTACCGCCCGCCGCTCCAGATGCGGCGCAAACAGCCCGACAAATTCCAGCGCAAACTCCCGCAATACGCTTTCCTTGCGCAGCACGATCCACGTCGTGCAAGGCGCGAACAGGTGATCCGCCGGCAATGCGCGCAGATCGTCGTCAGTCGGCTGCACCGCCATCTCGGCCAGGATGCCGATACCCAGTCCGGCGCGCACATAGGTCTTGATCAGATCCGCATCGCTCGCCGTCATGGCGATCTGCGGATGCAGGTTGGCCACGTGGAACGCACGCGCCAGCGACGAAGTGGGCTTCAGCGAGGAGTCGTAGCTGATCAGCGGGTGCACGGCCAGCTCGTCCAGGGTCGGTGGCCGTTCCAGCCGCGCCAGTGCATGCCCGTGCGGCACCATCGCCACGCGGTTCCAGCGATAGGCGGGCAGGGCGATACCGCTGCCGGCAGGCGCCGCGCCCGAGGTGCTGACGATGGCCAGGTCGACGTGACCGCCCTCGAGCAGGCCGATCACGTCGGCGTCGGTGGACGGGATCAGGTGCAGGCTGACCTGCGGGTACTGCCGGGTCAGCGCCGCCACCGCGCCCGGCAGGGCGAAGCGGGCCTGGGTATGAGTGGTGGCCACGCGCAGCGTGCCGCGCGATTCGTTGCGCAGGTTGGCGGCGATCGAACGGATATTGGTGGCCTCCGCCAGGATCGTGCGCGCACGTTCCAGCACATGGCTGCCGGCGTGGGTGATCGAATCGAGGCTGCGGCCCTTGCGGTGGAACAGCTGGAAGCCCAGCTCGTCCTCAAGCTGCTTGAGCAGCTTGCTCAGTCCCGGCTGGGTGGCGTGCACGCGTTCGGCGGCCAGCGTGATATTGAGGCCGGCGTCGGCAATGGCGACGAGATAACGCAGTTGCGTGAGGGTCATGCGAGGGCATCCTGGAGCGGGCAGGTCGGGTGGACTGGCTTGCGGGCGCTACGGGCATACATCGCGTGACGGAACGGCGACACATCCAGGCGACGGCCACCGGGGGAGCGGAGGGCAGGGTGTCGGCGGGGCGGTCGGCGGTTTGCATTTAGACGTCTATACATCCGTTTAATGGTGGCGTCAATCCGCGGAGGGGTGCTCATGCCGGATTTGCGGGTGGCCACATAACCTCGCGGCATGAGCCGCCGCGGACAAATCATTTGTGCCGCCCATCGGCCGCACCTAGCGTCGTGGTTCCCCCTGATGACGGTGCCTGGCTCATGAAGCTCTACCCGCTGTTCGCCGATCTCGCCGGCCGCCGCGTGCTGGTGGTGGGCGGCGGCGCGGTGGCCGAGCGCAAGGCGGCGGCGCTGCTGGAGGCGGGCGCGGCGGTGACCGTGGGCGCCTTGTCCGCGACCGGAACATTGCAGGCGTGGGCCGATGCGGGCCGCCTCGAACTACGCCTGGGCGGATTCCAGCAGGCCTGGCTCGATGAGTGCTGGCTGGTCGTCGCCGCCACCGGCGAGCCCTTGCTCAACCGCCGCATCGCCACGCTGGCGGAGCGACGCCGGCTGTTCGTCAACGTGGTGGACGATGCCCAGCTGTGCAGCTTCCACGTGCCGGCGGTGATCGATCGCGATCCGGTGACCATCGCCATTTCCAGCGGCGGCACCGCGCCGGTGCTGGCGCGCCTGCTGCGCGAGGGCCTGGAAAGCCTGCTCGATCCGGCGCTGGGGCCGCTCGCCGCGCTGGCCGCGCGCCTGCGCGAAAGCATCCGCGCCCGTCTGCCGGATCTCGGTGCGCGCCTCCGCTTCTACGAGCAGCTGTTCGCCGGCCCGGTGCTGCAGCTGCTGCGCCGGGCGCAGCCGGCGGAGGCGGAAGCGGAGGCCGAGCGCGCGCTCGCCGGCGCCGCGACGCGCAGCAGCGGCAGCGTGGTGCTGGTCGGTGCCGGTCCCGGCGATCCAGGCCTGCTGACCTTGCGCGGCCTGCGCGCGCTGCAGGAAGCGGACGTGATCCTCTACGACCGCCTGGCCGGCGCCGAAGTGCTCGCACTGGCGCGACGCGATGCGGAGCGCATCGAGGTGGGCAAGGAAGCCGGCAACCACCACGTCACGCAGGAGCGCATCCACGCGCTGCTGCTCGAACATGCGCAAGCCGGTCGCCGCGTGGTGCGCCTGAAGGGCGGCGATCCGTTCGTGTTCGGCCGCGGCGGCGAGGAACTGGAACGCCTCCGCGCGCACGGCATTCCCTATGAAGTGGTGCCCGGCATCACCGCCGCGGTGGCCTGCGCCGCCTATGCGGGCGTGCCGCTGACCCATCGCGACCACGCCCAGTCGGTACGTCTGCTCACCGCGCATTGCCGCGGCTCGAACGACAGCTTGGACTGGCCTGCGCTGGCGCGCGAGCGGCAGACGCTGGCGGTGTACATGGGCGTGAGCGAGCTGGGCACGGTGCAGGCGCAACTGCTCGCGCACGGCCGCGCGCCGTCCACGCCGTTCGCCCTGGTGGAGAACGGCTCGCGTCCGCAGCAGCGCGTGGTCACCGGCACGCTGGCGCGCCTGCACGAGCTGGCCGTCGCCCATGCGGTGCGCGCGCCGGCCCTGCTGATCCTGGGCGAGGTGGCGGCGCTGGCTTCGTCGCTGGCCTGGTTCGGGGCGCCGCCGATCGGCGAGTGTTCCGAAATTGATGCACCATCCGTGGCCGTACCGGCCCTGGCCCGGCGCGCCTGACGCAAAATTTCACCGGCGTGGGCGCACTATGCGCCGACCCGCCCACCTCCTTCCCATCCCGTCTGGAGCTCTTTCATGATCTACGACAGCATCCTCGACACCATCGGCAAGACCCCGGTGGTGAAACTGCACCGGCTGGCGCCGAAGCACGTCGAGCTTTACGTGAAGGTGGAAGCGTTCAATCCGGCCGGTTCGGTGAAGGACCGGCTCGCCCTGGCGATCATCCTGGATGCCGAGGCGCGCGGCACCATCAAGCCCGGCCAGACCGTGGTCGAGGCCACCTCCGGCAATACCGGCGTGGCGCTGGCCGCGGTGTGCGCGGCGCGCGGCTATCCGTTCGTGGCGGTGATGACCGAGACCTTTTCGATCGAGCGGCGCAAGCTGATCCGCGCCTACGGCGGCAAGGTGCTGCTGACTCCCGCGGCCGAGCGCGGCAGCGGCATGGTGCGCAAGGCCAAGGAGCTGGCGGACAAGCACGGCTGGTTCCTGGCGCGCCAGTTCGAGAATCCGGCCAATCCGGCCTATCACCGCAGCACCACCGCCGCGGAAATCCTGCGCGACTTCGCCGGCCGCCGCCTGGATTACTTCGTCACCGGCTGGGGCACCGGCGGCACGCTCACCGGCGTGGGCGAGGTGCTGAAGGTGGCACGCCCGGAAGTGAAGGTGATCGCCAGCGAACCGGCGGGCGCCTCGTTGCTGGCCGGCAAGGAATGGCAGCCGCACAAGATCCAGGGTTGGACGCCGGACTTCGTGCCGGCGGTGCTCAATCGTGAGGTGGCGCAGCAGATTCTGCCGGTGGATGACGTGGTGGCCCGCGATACCTCGCGCGCGCTGGCGCAGAAGGAGGGCATCTTCGTCGGCATTTCTTCTGGTGCGACATTGGCGGCCGCGCTGCAGGTCGCCAAGGATGCGCCGGAAGGATCGGTGTTGCTGGCGATGCTGCCGGATACGGGCGAGCGGTATCTGTCGACGTTCCTGTTCGAGGGTGTCAACGAGGGTTCGGACGAAGTCGAGTAACTAAGCCGGCGCCGGTTGGGGTGAGCCGCAGGCTCACCCCAACCGGCGCGGTTCCCCGCGGCGTGGTGCACCGCCCCATTCGGCGATCAACTTCGTCCCCACCCCCACCAGCGCCTCGATCGCCGGCAACAACTCCCGCCCCAGCGGCGTCAGCGCATATTCGGCGGATGGCGGCGAGGTGTGCAGCACCTTCCGCATCACCAGCCCGCGCGATTCCAGTTCCCGCAACCGCGCACTCAACACCCGCGCCGAAATCCGCGGTATGTCATGCCGCAATTCGCCAAACCGCCGCGGCTCGCCGCTCAACAGCCACACCACGTTGGGCGCCCACGCTCCACGCAGCAAGCCCAGCACCTCGCTGAGCGGACACGACGGCGGCGGCAGCACTTTGTTCTTGCGGACGGGCAGGCCCATGGGCGGCAACCGGTAACTGGGGAGTTACCTGATTTTAGGGGTTACCCCCGGTTAGGTGGTATCCATCGGTAACCATGGCTGGCTAGGATGCGCGCCTCACCCCACCGTCCCACCCAAGGAGGATCGCCATGAAGCTCTACTACGCCGCCGGTGCCTGTTCCCTCTCGCCGCATATCGTCGCGCTCGAAGCGGGCATTCCGGTCGAGCTGGAGAAGGTCGACACCAAGGCCAAGCGCACCGCCAGCGACCAGGACTACTGGCTGATCAATCCCAAGGGCTACGTGCCGGCGCTGGCGCTGGACGACGGCGAGCTGCTCACCGAAGGCCCGGCCATCGTGCAGTACCTGGCTGACCTCAAGCCGGAAAGCGGCCTGGCCCCGGCCAACGGCACCACCGCGCGCTATCGCCTGCAGGAAATGCTCGGCTACATCAATTCCGAGCTGCACAAGAGCTATTCGCCGCTGTTCAAGCCGGAGACGCCGGACGCGGTGCGCGAGGAGCGCAAGGAATACCTGCGCAGGCGCTACCGTCTGCTGGAAGAACGGCTGGCCCAGCACCCGTGGCTGGTGGGCGACCGCTTCACCGTGGCCGACGCTTACCTGTTCACCGTCACCAATTGGGCCAGGCATGTGGCGTTGGACCTGTCGGAGTTCCCGGCGCTGCTGGATTTCCAGAAGCGCGTGGCGGAGCGCCCGGCGGTGCAGACGGCGCTCGAAGCCGAAGGCCTGAAGAAGGCGGCCTGAGCCAACGGAAAAGGGGCGCGGATCACGCGCCCCTTTTCTTATCGCAGCAAACCGCGGCGTCAGATCTCGCGCGCCAGCGGCTCCGCCAGGCCGACATAGCCGCCCGGCGTCAGTTCGAGCAGGCGCTGTTTCGCGTCCGCCGGCAGCTCCAGCCCGGCGATGAACTGCCGCATCGAATCCTTGGTAATGCCCTGGCCGCGGGTCAGCGCCTTCAGTTGTTCGTAGGGTTCCGGCAGGCCGTAGCGGCGCATCACCGTCTGCACGGCTTCGGCCAGCACTTCCCAGCTGGCGTCGAGGTCGGCGGCGAGGCGGTCGGCGTTGACGTTGAGCTTGCCCAGGCCCTTCTGCAGCGATTCCAGGGCCACCAGGGTGTGGCCGAAGGCGGTGCCCAGCGCGCGCAGCACGGTGGAGTCGGTGAGGTCGCGCTGCCAGCGGCTGATCGGCAGCTTCTCGGCGAAGTGGCCGAGCAAAGCGTTCGCCAGACCGAAATTGCCTTCGGCGTTCTCGAAGTCGATCGGATTGACCTTGTGCGGCATGGTCGAGGAGCCCACCTCGCCGGCCTTCAGTGCCTGCTTGAAATAGCCCAGCGAGACATAGCCCCACACGTCGCGCGCCAGGTCGATCAGGATGATGTTGGCGCGGCGCACCGCGTCGCAGTATTCGGCCACGCCGTCGTGCGGCTCGATCTGGGTGGTGTAGGGGTTGTAGTCCAGGCCCAGGCTTTCCACGAAGCGCTGCGAGAAAGCGCGCCAGTCCAGTTCCGGATAGGTGATGGCATGCGCGTTGTAGTTGCCCACCGCGCCGTTGATCTTGCCGGGAATCTCCACCGCGGCCAGCTGCTTGCGCTGGCGTTCCAGGCGGGCCACCACGTTGGCCAGCTCCTTGCCGAGCGTGCTGGGCGAGGCGGTCTGGCCGTGGGTGCGCGAGAGCATCGGCAGCGCGGCGTTGGCGTGGGCCAGTTCGCGCAGCTTGGCGATGATCGCGTCGAAGGCCGGCAGCAGCACCTGCCGTTGCGCATCGCGCAGCATCAGCGCGTAGGAGAGGTTGTTGATGTCCTCGCTGGTGCAGGCGAAGTGCACGAACTCCTTGGCCTGGGCCAGGGCGGCATCGTTGCCGATGCGCTCCTTGATGAAATACTCGATAGCCTTCACGTCGTGGTTGGTGGTGGCTTCGATGGCCTTGACCCGCTCGCCGTCTTCCACGCTGAAGCTGGCTGCGATGTCCCTGAGCTGGGCGATCTGCGCGGGCGAGAACGCCGGCAGTTCGGCGATGCCCGGATCGGCGGCCAGCGCCAGCAGCCATTCGATCTCGACGTGGACGCGCCGGTGCATCAGGCCGTACTCGCTGAAGATCGGGCGCAGGGCTTGCGCCTTGCTGGCGTAGCGGCCGTCCAGCGGCGACAGGGCGGTCAGGGCATGGGCAGACATCGAGGCGATCCGGCAGAGGAAAAACGGCATTTTACAACGGGCCGGGCCTGTCCCGCCCCGGGCACCGCTTGGCACCGTCCTAACGGCGGGCGGCCTATAGTGCTCCGATCACTCCAGCGTCAAGGAACCGAAGGCATGAGCCAGTACCGCATCGAACACGACAGCATGGGGGAGCTGAAGGTCCCCGCCGATGCGCTGTACGGCGCGCAGACCCAGCGCGCCGTGGACAATTTCCCGATTTCCGGCCTGCGCCTGCCGCGCGCCTTCATCCGCGCGCTGGGGCTGATCAAGGCCGCCGCGGCCGAGGCCAACCTGGGCCTGGGCCACCTGCGCAAGAACCAGGCGGCGGCGATCCGCAAGGCCGCGCTGGCGGTGGCGGACGGGCAGTTCGACGACCAGTTCCCGATCGACGTGTTCCAGACCGGCTCCGGCACTAGCACCAATATGAACGCCAACGAGGTGATTGCGCACGTGGCGGGCAAGGGCGGCGCCAAGGTGCACCCGAACGACCACGTCAACTACGGGCAGAGCTCCAACGACGTGATCCCCACGGCGATCCACGTCAGCGCCACGCTCACCGCCAGCGAGCAGCTGCTGCCGGCGCTCAAGCACCTGAAGAAGACCATCGAGCGCCGCGCGCGCGAGCTGCGCAACGTGCCCAAGACCGGCCGCACCCACCTGATGGACGCCATGCCGGTGACCTTCGGCCAGGAGCTGTCCGGCTGGGCGGCGCAGATCGCCACGGCGATCGAGCGCATCGAGGACAGCATCAAGCGCATGCGCCGCCTGCCGCAGGGCGGCACGGCGGTGGGCACCGGTATCAATGCGGATCCGAAGTTCGGCCCCGCGGTGGCGCGCGAGCTGAAGAAGCTCACCGGCGTGCGCTTCGATGCGGCGGAGAACTACTTCGAGGGCATGGCGGGGCAGGATGCCGCGGTGGAGCTCTCGGGCCAGCTCAAGGCGCTGGCCGTGGCGCTGATGAAGATCGCCAACGACCTGCGCTGGATGAATTCCGGTCCGCTGGCGGGCCTGGGCGAGATCGAGCTGCCGGCGCTGCAGCCGGGGTCGTCGATCATGCCGGGCAAGGTCAATCCGGTGATTCCCGAGGCCACCGCGATGGTGGCGGCGCAGGTGATCGGCAACGACGCGGCGATCACCATCGGCGGCCAGTCCGGCAATTTCCAGCTCAACGTGATGCTGCCGCTGATCGCGCACAACCTGCTGCAGTCGATCGGCCTGCTGGCCAATGTCAGCGTGCTGCTGGCGGACAAGGCCATCGCCGGCTTCAAGGTCAATGCGGCGCGGGTGAAGGAGGCGCTGGACAAGAATCCCATCCTGGTCACCGCGCTCAATCCGGTGATCGGCTACGAGAAGGGCGCGGCCACGGCCAAGCAGGCGTACAAGCAGAAGCGGCCGATCATGGAGGTGGCGCTGGAGACCACGGGGTTGTCGAAGGACGAGTTGAGGAAGCTGCTGGATCCGATGGCGTTGACCAAGGGCGGCATTCACGGCGGTGGCGGTGGAGGCGGCTGAGCAAGCTCGTCATTCCGGCGCAGGCCGGAATCCAGTGGCGTCATGGCTTGATGGTCGCGGAGGGCGAAAAAAGCACAGCCTTCAACGTCCTCACTCTGACCCAGCGCCCCGCTGCTGGATTCCGGCCTGCGCCGGAATGACGGAGAGGAGGGCATGTCGATTTCCGGCAAGTCCATTCGTCGTATCAGCAACAGGCCGGATCGTCCGGCCTGACCAGGAGCTCCGACCATGCGCCGCCTCGTTCTCAAGATGTCCATCTCGCTCGACGGTTACGTCGCCGGCCCCAACGGCGAGGCCGACTGGATGTTCCGCCACCGCGACGAGGCCGGCCATCGCTGGGTGGAGGACACGCTGTGGCAGGCGGGCCTGCACGTGATGGGGAGCCGTTCGTATTTCGCCATGGCGGGCTACTGGCCGACCTCGAGCGATTCCCTCGCCGTGCCCATGAACGAGATTCCGAAGGCGATCTTCACCCGGCAGGCCTCGCTGAATCGCGATGCGCTTGCGAAGGATTCGCCCAGCGCCAGAAGCTGGGCCGAGGCCGCAGTGATCAACGGCGACCTGGCGACCGAACTGGCGCGGCTCAAGCAGCAGCCGGGCAAGGACATCCTGGCGCAGGGCGGCGCGGGTTTCGCGCAAAGCCTGGTGGCGTCCGGGCTGATCGACGAGTACCGGCTGGTGGTGCATCCGGTGGTGCTGGGGCAGGGCATGCCGCTGTTCCCGCCGCTGCCCAAGCCGCTGGATCTGCAGTTGCGCTCGACCACGCTGTTTCGCTCCGGGTCGATGGCGCAGGTGTTCTGGCCGGCATAAGCCGGCGTAGGTTGGGGTGAGCCGCAGGCGAACCCCAACATCGCCACGTTCAAGCGCATCGCATTGTTGGGGTTCGCCTGCGGCTCACCCCAACCTACGCCGATGCATCAGTCCTTGCGGTCGCTCTTGCTGTCATCCCGGCAATCGGTAATCGACTTCTCGTCGACGATCCCGCCATACGGCTTGAACGCCGGCAGGCTGGCGGCCAGTTCGTCCTGTGCGGCTTTGACGCCGGCGAGGTCGTCGCAGATCTTCATCACCTGGTCGGTGATCTTCTGCGTCTGCGCCTCGACGCGCTTGTCCACGCCGTTCTCGTCGCCCTTGACGGTTTCCGCCACGCCCTTGAGCGCCTCGCCGGCCATCGCGGCGCCGGCCTTGCCGGTCTCGATGCCGTGCTGGCGGATCGCGGTGGCGTTGCTGTAGTAGCGGCGCAGCAGTTCGCGCTGGCGGTCGTCGACGGTGACGGCCTTGCCGTCGATGCTCAGGACGCCGGCCTGGTCGATGGTGGCCTCGGTCCCATGGTCCGGGCGCAGCGTGACCAGGCCGTCGCGCGTGCTGATGCGGCCGTGGTCGGTCGAGGTATAGCTGCCGCTGTCGCAGCCGGCGGCGAGGACGCACAGGGCGAACAGCGGGATCAGGCGTTGCTTAAGCATGTAGTTCCTTCTCTCGAGCATGAGTGCAGTGTTTACGAAGCGTGGCGCACTGGCGTGCACGGCGGATGCGGCTGCCTGCGCGCGTCGGGCGAGCGCCACTGCGGGTGATCGTAGGGAATATCGCTTTCCCAGAACCATGGGTAACAAGTCGGGCCCAGCGTGGCGTCGAGCAGATATAGGTACAGCCCTTCGGCGTTCGAGCTGTTGCTCATGATCAGCACGCAGTCGCGCGATGCCTGCAGGCACAGCGCCAGGTTGTTGGTGCCGTCGTCGTGGCCGGTCTTGAACCAGGCGGGGCCCTGCGACGATCGGAAGACCGTCACGCCCAGCGCGGTGGACAGGCGGATGCCGTCGTTGTCGCGGGTGGTGTCGGTGTCCAGCGTCGGGAACTGCTGCACCGACTGGATGCGCTGCACCGGCTTCAGCCATTCGGCGCGCGCCTTCGCACCCAGGCCGTCGCCGCGCACCATCCCGGCCAGCAGCTGCGCGTAGTCGCGCGGCGTGGTGTCCAGCGAACCGGCGGCACGCACGCCGCCGCGCTGCTTGTGGCCCAGCGGCTTGCCGCTCTCGTCGTAGCCGATGGCCAGGTTGTCGGCGAAGTCGGCGCGCCAGGTCATCGAGCTGCGGCGCATGCCGAAGCGGTCGAACAGCTGCTGCTGCATGAGCGTGGCGACGTCGATGTCCTGCCCGTGCTCCAGCACGAACTGCATCAGGTTGATGCCTTCGCCGGAATAGGCGTAGCGGCTGCCGGGCTCGGCGTAGATCTTCAGCTTGCCGTTCGGGTCGTAGCTGGTGGCGCCCGGCGGGAAATAGCGGAAATTGGGAAAGCCGGCGCGATGGGTCAGCAGCATGCGCGGCGTGATCGCGCGCCAGCGCGGGTCGTCGGCCAGGTCCGCGTACTTGTCGTAGTCGGGCAGGGGCTTGGGCAGCAGCCTGGCGATCGAGGCATCCAGATCGAGCTTGCCCTGGTCGAGCAGGCTGAGCGTGGCATAGGTGAAGGCGGCCTTGGTGATCGAGGCGGCGTACATCACGGTGTCGACGGTGAGCGGCAGCTTCTGCTCGACATCGCGCTGGCCGTAGGCCTTGAGGTGCACGATCTTGCCGTTCTCGATCACCGCCAGCGCCAGGCCGGGCACGTGGGCAGCCTGCATCAGGCGGGTGACTTCCTTATCCAGCGCTTCGCCGCGCAGGCGGGCGTCGGCGGCATGGGCTGCGGTGGCGAGCAGGCAGCAGCCCAGCAGCAGTTTGGAAGCGAGCGAAAGACTCCTCGACAGACCCATGCAATCTCCCCTTGCCGTGGCGGTTCGTTTTTACCCCAGCCTCCAAGAGCGAATCCTTCTCCCATCGGGAGAAGGTGCCGGCAGGCGGATGAGGGTACGGCCGGAGCGATGCACGTCACCCTTGCGCTCCGCCCGTACCCTCACCCCAACCCCTCTCTCCCACGGGGACTACCTTCGGGTCGCCGGTGGGAGAGGGGCTCCAGGCTGTCGCTCAATCCTTATCCGTTTCCTTGCCGCAATCCTCGACATCCTTCTGCGTCATGGTGGCGTAGGGCCGGAACTCCGGCATCGCCGCGGCGAGCTTCTGCTGCGAGGAGAGCAGGTCGGGCATGCGCCCGCACAGCTTGATGGCGGCGGCCTTGATCTGCTCGGTCTGCGGCTTGATGCGGTTCTCGATGTCCTTGTCGCTCTTGCCGCTGAGCGCACCCCAGATCGCTTCCTTGGCGGCGGTGGTGCCCAGGCTGGCGCCGCTCGCGCCGATATCCATGCCGGCCTCGGCGATGCCGATGATGTGCTGGCGGTAATCCGTCAGCAGAGTGTGCTGCTCGGGCGTCGCGGTCACCGTCTTGCCGTCGATCACCAGCTCGCCCTGGGGCGTGATCACGGCCTTGGGCAGGCCGCTGGTGTCCTCATGGTGGCCGCTGCCGATGTGCACGCTGCTGACGCTGATGTCCTTGGTGGCCAGCTCGCGCTTGGCCTGGTCGATGCCCTTCTGCACCTGCGCGGCGATGAACGAGGGCGAGGTCTGCTGGTCGACTTCCTTCATCGCTTCGGCCGCGCCCTTGGTGGTACCGGTGTCGGCGCCGGCATCGGCATGTTCAGGCCCGCCGCAGGCCGCCAGCGACAGGCTGAGCGAGGCGGCGAACAGGGCGGAAGCGATCGGGCGGTACTTCACGGCGGGACTCCTGTCGGTGCTGGATGGGGATCGGCGAGAAAGCAGCGGCGGCCTTGCGGCCGCCGCCATCGAGCTTGCTCAGCTGTCGTCGCCGGTGCGGCGGAACCAGATGGCCGCGGCGATCAGGGCGGCGCCGGCCGCGACACCGATCCACAGGTTGGGCGAGGCCAGCACGGCGTAGGTCTGCGTCGGCGAGATCAGTGCCAGCGGGTTGTGCGCTTCGCCCAGGCCCTCGGACATGCCGCGGAAGGCGTGCTTGTCCATGGCGAAGTGCGAACCGGGGAACACGCTCAGCAGCGCCCGCCCCACGATGTTGGACCAGAACCACTGCGTGGGCAGGTTGAACACACCCATGATGCCGAACCAGGTCACCATCAGGCCGGCGACCACCGGTGCCGCCACCGCCCACAGGAACGGTTTGCTGCGCGCCCAGGCCGAGCAGAGCATCAACCAGCCCACCGCCGGCGCCGCCCACAGCGCATACACCGGAACCGAGCTGAGCAGCGAGATCACCGCACGCACCGGGTGGGCCAGGGTCAGCAGCTCCCACATGTTGATGCCATGGAAGGACAGCACCAGGGAGAAGATCACCAGCTGCACCAGGCCCACCGCGATACCGACCACCACGGCGATCGCCGGCGCCAGGATCACGGCACTGAACACCTTGGACAGCACGGTGCCGGTGTTGGACAGCGGCAGCGACTTCCAGAACAGCACGCTGCGGTCGCGGCGGTCGTCGTACAGCGAACCCAGGCAGTAGAAGAACACCACGAAGGCCAGCACGAAGGTGATCAGCGCCATCGAGGACAGCATGGTCATGTCCAGCGCCGCCCCGACCTGGGCCAGGTCGCCGGAGCTGGCCTTCTCGATCAGCACGCGGAAGTTGTTGCCGCCTATCTCGATGCCGTTGCGCGCCCGCATCACCTCGGCGGCGACGATGGCCATCACGTTGAGCACCAGGAAGACCACTCCGGTGACCACCGGCGCCCACAGGAAGCCGCCGCGGTTCTCCCAGAATTCGCGCTTCACCATCCAGTAGAAGGTTTTCATGCGTAGGTCCCTTTCATCGTGGCGACGAACAGGTCGCTGACCGACGGGCGGCGTACCTCGCCCATGGCTTCCAGCGTGGCGCGGTCGGCGCCGTCGAACAGGAAGATGCTCTTGCCGAAGACCTGGCGTTCGTCCAGCGGCTTCATGCTGCGCGCGGTCGCGGCCTTGTCGGCGCCCACCATCACTTCGGCGAAGCGCTCGCCGACCGTGTCCATGTCGGCATCCAGCACGATCTTGCCGTCGCGGATGAACATCAGGTCGGTGAGGATGTGCTCGATCTCCTCGACCTGATGCGTGGTGACGATGATCGTCTTGTTCTCGTCGAAGTAGTCTTCCAGCAGGCTCTGGTAGAACTGTTTGCGGTAGAGGATGTCCAGGCCCAGCGTGGGCTCGTCCAGCACCAGCAGGCGGGCGTCGATCGCCATCACCAGGGCCAGGTGCAGCTGCACGATCATGCCCTTGGACATCTGCTTGACGCGCTGATTCGGGGTGAGCTTGGTGCGCGCCAGGAAACCCTCGCACTTGGCCCGGTCGAAGCGCGGATGCACGTTGGCGACGAAATCGATCGCCTCATGCACGCGAATCCAGCGGGGCAGCACCGCCACGTCGGCGATGAAGCAGACCTGTTCCATCAGGCGGTCGCGCTGGGTGCGCGGGTCGAAGCCCAGGACGTCGAGCTTTCCTTCGAAATCGGTCAAGCCCAGGATCGCTTTCAGGGCGGTGGTCTTGCCGGCGCCGTTGGGGCCGATCAGGCCGACGATGCGTCCGGACTCGATGCGGAAATCCACGTTGTCCAGGGCGGTGGTGTTTTTGTAGCGCTTGCGCAGTCCGCTGGCGGAGACGATGGCGTTCATGACTGCTTGGCCTCCGCCGCGCTGAGCAGCGTCTTGAGATCCAGACCCAGGCGCTGCAGCCGTTCGAACAGCGTGGGCCACTCTTCGCGCAGGAACCGCTCGCGCTCGGACTTCAGCAATGCCTCGCGGGCTCCATCGATCACGAACATTCCCAGTCCCCTCCTTTTTTCCACTAGTTGATCGTCGACCAGTTCCTGGTACGCCTTGGAGACCGTAAGCGGATTGATCTGAAAATCCGCGGCCACCTGGCGCACTGACGGCAGCGGGTCGCCCTCGTTCAAGGCGCCGTCCAGGATCATCGCCACGACGCGTTCGCGCAGCTGGCGGTAGATCGGGACGCTGTCGTTCCAGGTGATGGTCATGGATTAATCCTTCGTGATGCGGCCGAACGTGGTGCCAAACGAATAGTAGGGCATGGCCAGCTGGGCCCCGAGCAGGGCGACCCCGCTCTCGGCGGCGTGGGCGGCGACCGGGGTCATGGCGACGGTGGCGGTGGCCAGGCCGGCATCGGCCAGCAGGGCGGCGGCGCGCATGTCCTCGGCGGTCGGGCGGACTTCGATCGGAGCCAGGTTGATGACCTTGACCCCGTTGATTTCAGTGACGGGCACGACCTTGACGTTGTTGTTCACGGCGGCCAGACCGGCGGTGGTCAGCAGGACGGCGGCGGTCAGGGCGAGCAGGTTCGGCGCTTTCATGGCGGGTCTCCTTTAGTGACCTCGTGGACCGGTGTTGTAGTGAACTATAACACCACATTTGGACCCGTCAATAGGCGATCGCTGAAATCGCAACATGACTGATGGCCTATGGGGGGCGGGCCGGGGTTGGCGGACCGGGAACGGAGTGCGCGCCGCGCCCGGTCCTGCCTTCGATGCATAGGGTCGCGCGGAGGTTTAGCCGGCGGCAGCGGCGGGCATCAGGTATCGCGGGTGACAAGCATCAGGCCGCCCGGAGGCGGGTCGCCGCGGCCGGGATCGTCACGGCTAATGGGCGCTGGCTTCTGTTTCAATAAGCGGACCCCAGCACAGGAGTTCGCGCATGGACCTTGGCCTTTCCGGGCGTGTCGTCGTCGTCACCGGTGCCAGCAAGGGCATCGGCCTCGCCTGCGCCAGGGCGTTCCTGCGCGAAGGGGCTACGGTGATCGGGGTCTCGCGCTCGGTCGAGCACCTGCAGACGGCGCGCCATCAGCTGCAGGGCGAGGGGCTGGTGCTGCACGTGGAGCCGGCGGATCTCACCGACAGCGTCGCCGCGCAGGTGGTGATGGAGCGGATCGAAGACGACCACGGCCCGATCGACGTGCTGGTCAATTGCGCCGGCGCCGCCCGGCGCACCCCGCCGGCCGAACTGGATGCGCATGCGCTGCATGCGTCGATGCAGGCGAAGTACTTCACCTATATGCATGCGATCGATCCGGTGATCCGGCGCATGGCGGCGCGTGGGCGCGGCGCCATCGTCAACGTCGTCGGGCAGGGCGGACGGCAGGCCAATCCGGTGCATATCGGCGGTGGAGCGGCGAATGCGGCCCTGATGCTGGCGTCCGTCGGCTATGCCACGGCGTATGCGGGAAAGGGCGTGCGGGTGAATGTGATCAACCCCGGCACGACGCGCACCGGCCGGATGCAGGAAGGTTTGGAAGCATCGTCGCGCGCCACCGGCAAGTCGAAAGACGAGTTGCTGGCGGCGCAGGTGGCGGAGATTCCGATGGGGCGGATTGCAGAGCCCGAGGAAATCGCCAACGTTGCGTTGTTCCTGGCCTCGTCGCTGGCCAGTTATGTCACGGGGGCGGTCATTCCGATGGATGGCGGAAAGGCCAGTGCGATCTGATTCGATGCAGCCGCTGACGAAGGCCAAAGGAGGCGGAGGTAATTAAGGAGCTACCCTTTAACTGCCTCCGGCCCTTTTATCCCTTCGGCCGCATGCTCGCGTTACCCACCGACGCAGACCACTAGCCCCCCGGTGGCGGAAGCGCCGCACCGCCAGTCAAGGCGCGGGCGTCATCGGGGCGGGTCAGCACGCCCGTGGACCGATTGAAAATGCCGAAGGCATTGTTGCCCGTGCCGTTGTCGCTGTCGTCCCAGTACACCGGCCGAATGCCGAGGCTGTTGGCCTGGCTGACCACGTACTTGTCGAAATACGTCCGCGATGCGAGATGCCGGTTGAGTTCGGTGCCCGTCAGGCCTGTCGTGCCGGTGCGGCGGATGGCGCCGAATTCACCCAGCAGCACGGGGATGCCCTTGCTGGTGAATTGGGACTGCATCTTCTGCAGTTCCGACGTCACGTACGACTCCTCGGTGGAAGAGGTGGCGTTGCGGGTCGTCAGCGACGAGGAGTGGTAATTCTTGCCCCAGAAGTACCACATCGATCCCCACGAGGCGTCGGCGTTCATCAGTGCAAATTGATAGGGCGCGTAGTAATGCACTTCGAAGGCCAGATGCTTGGCCGGGTCGGAGGGGAGCGTCGTCACCCAGCTGTTGGTGTTGTCGATGTTTCCGCCACCCGGCCCCTGGAGTACCAGCCAGCGCGTGCTGTTGTTGCCCCCGGTCGCACGAACCGCATTGATGAAGTTCTGGTAATACTGCAGCAGCACCGTGGTCTGCGCCTGCGAGGTCACGTTCGGCTCGTTGGCGACGGCGAAAAGCAGCTTCGAGTTGTAACCCTTGAAGTTGTTCGCGATCTGCGTCCAGTAGGAAACCAGCTTTGCATTGACGTTGGTATCGAGGCTGTTGAAGTTCGAGTTCTCGAACCAGCCGCCATCCCAATGATCGTTGATGATCACCGTGAGATTGGCCGCCTGGGCCCATTTCACGACCTGCGTGACCGTCGCCATGTAGGACGCGTTGATCACATGCGTATTGGGATCGGCATTGTGGTCCCACGCGCAGGGAATGCGAATGGTGTTGAAGCCGGCGGCCGCGACGTTATTGATCAGCTGCTGCGTGGGCATCACCGCGCCCGACCAGGTGGCTTCGAGGGTGTTGCCGAGGTTCCAGCCATAGGTGGGATTGGCCAACTGCGCGCGCCCACTTAGCGGGATCAGCGACAAGCTGGCGGCCAGGAGCAGGGCGGGGAGCATCCGGAACTTTGGCTGGCCTCCAGCGGATCGGCGGCGGACAGTCATAAGGGCTCGATTTCGGGTAACGGACCCATTGCGTAAATGCATACTGGGAAACCCTCTCGGTTGATGGAACTGCAGAGTTCATCCGGAACACGGCGAGCGTCGTGCTCGCCGGCCATGCATGCTGAGAAGGCTGCCGGCGGCGCGCAATTACGAAATCGATGGGGCCGCTTGATGTTTATTCATTTGCAATCGCCGCATTTGACCCATGGGTATCCTGCGGCTTTCCGGCAACTGACGTCTTTGGGGAGCGGGCACGTGGCACTGAAACGGATGGACAACGTGGGCATCGTCGTCGAAGACCTCGATACGACGATCGCATTTTTTCGCGAACTCGGTCTCAATCTCGAAGGCCGCGCCATGATCGAAGGAGCATGGGCCGGACGTGTCACCGGACTGGGCGATCAGCAGGTCGAGATCGCCATGATGTCCACGCCGGACGGCCACAGCCGGCTCGAACTCTCGCGGTTTCTCCGGCCGTCCGTCGCCGCGGATCATCGCAACGCGCCGGTGAACGCCCTGGGCTACTTGCGCGTCATGTTCACTGTAGACGACCTCGACGAGACGCTCGCGCGGCTCCGCAGGCACGGTGCGCAGCTCGTGGGCGAAGTGGTCGATTACCAAAGCTTGTACAAGCTCTGCTACATCCGCGGGCCGGAAGGGTTGCTCATCGGGCTCGCCCAGGAACTCGGGTGAGGGGCGGCATCGCAACGCGGTGCGCCGGCAAATAGGCTGTTGAGCCAACGCAGTCGTCAGCCGCAGCCTGGTAGAGGCGGAGATAGTCAATGGCGACGTGCTGCCGACTCAACTACCTCCGCCACTTTGCGCCCGACTATCGGCTGCCGTGTGTAACCTGCGGCTGCGCCTGGTCTTGGACCTGGACCTGGACCTGCGCATGAGCCTGGGTCTGGGCCTGCATCTGCTGCTGCGTGTGGTGGAACTGCTGCATCGCCTGCGGCCACTGCGTCGCACTTTGTTCCATGGGCATGTTCACGGCAGCGGTTGATACGCTGGTGCGCTGATCGAAGAAGTGATCGTTACGGCCCGGTGCCGATTGCACAGCCCACAGCCGGCTTCCGTCAGTGCTCAACGCAATCTGGTCGATGCGGTGCAAGCCATCGCTGCGGGCCTGGACCGTCAGTGCAGAGGCGATGTTATTGCTCTGCTGGTCGGGGGTTCGCCCCAGCTCCCGGTCGAGACGGAAGACGTGATCGCGCGCCTGCTGGAAGAACGAGTGGTCCGGATGATCGGGATGGTCAAGCCGCCCAGGTGTCTGCGACTGCTGTGGGCCGGCCTGCTTTTGCGCCTGGACTTCGTCGCTGATGGCTTTCAGCGTCGCCGGCCCCACTTTTCCGTCGACCGTCAAATGGTGGTCCTGCTGGAACGAGCGCACGGCATGGTCCGTCCCCGGCCCGAAAGCGCGGTCGGCATGGAGCGGCTGCCCGAGTTGATCGGTATATCCAAGGCGGCCAGCTGGCCTTGAAGGGTTCCCACGGCTTCGCCCTTGCTGCCGAGGTGCAGCGCCCCGCCTTCATGCGATTTCGCGTGTCGCGCATGCAGATCGGGTAGCGGCCGTCCTTCGGCGAGTGCGATCAGCTCATCTTTCTCTACGCCGGCCCGGGCGAGAGTACCGGCGCGCACGGTGGCGGATGAGCTTCGAAAGAGGGTGTCGTTATGGGTGGTCTTGTAGTCCTGAACCGCCGTAACGATTTCTTTGTCCGTCAGTTTGTTCAGGTCGTAGTGGTCCCCGAAAGCCTCCTTCAGGCCGCCCTCGAATACATTCTTTGTCAGCCCGCGATACTGGACCGAGGTACTGAAAAGCGCTTCCTTTACCGCATGGCCGCGACCCGAGAGATCGAGGCCATCGTCTTTCAGGCGCTGTACCTGCACGTCGTAGTGAGTGGTCTTGATGAAGTCCGCCTGGTCCTGGCCGAACGCAGAATCTTGCGATGCCAGGCTTTTCCACTTCTCGTTGAAATCGGGGGTGGCGGGCTCGAGACCCTTGAAGCTGTCCTTATATGAGGACTGCGCAAGATACTCGTTCAACGTCCCGGAGTTGGTGGAGAGCTGGTAGGTGCCATAAGAGACTCCCCCATGGTCGCCCCTGCCGTCCGATATGGTGCCTGGGCCTGCCCCTTCATGTCGCGCAGAAATCTCGCCTAAGTGTTCCGTCTGTGTGGCCATGGTCACGTCCTCTTGTGATGGATATCCACGCCGAAAGCGCGAAGCGGGTTATTGCACGAACAGCCGTGCCTCCAGGTCCGATGCCTGCTTGCCGGTCTCGTCAACCTTGCAACCCAGCGGCTCCAGCTCCGGCCGTTCGATGCCGTCGATGACCGCGGCGCAGCGGTTGTCCCGGTACTGCATCCACAGCTTCTCTTCGGCCTTGAGTTTCATCTGCAGCGTGGGGTTCAACTTGGCCATCAAGGCCTGGTAAGCCTTGTTGAGGCGCTTGTCCTGGTAGGCGAGCTCGTCTTCCATGCAGGCCCTGGTGGGAGCGGTCGCCCCGGCTGCCTTGGTTACGCATGGGCCGTACGAGGGCCGCAAGCCGTAAAGTTTGGAGATCACCGCCTGTTCGTCTGCGGCCGATGTGGCTGCGTTGCACAGTAGCGGCAACAGCATCCAGGCGAATGCCAGCTTTCCTGCCACCTTTTTCATGCTCACGTCTCCATTCCGTCTGTGTTCTTTGTCCATACGCGCTTTGTTGCAGGGGCAATGGTAACCGCGCTCTTAGGTCCAAAGGACGATCTGGGACAGATTTTCGGCCCGTTCGGATTCCGCTCGGGCCTTTGCATGCCACGGGGCGGAAGGACGGAGCGTTTGACGATCGGACATATCCGCAAATTATGCGATGCCGGTCTTCAGGGTATTCGGTCATATCGCGGACGCGGTTAAAGAGCTCCGCAGGCCGTCGCCTGGCATAGGGCTCGCTCAAGAATTGGTCGGGGACGTCTGCCTCCGGTTGTGCACTATCAGTGCGACACGTCCTCGCTATCCACCGGCATCACACCGAGCGTATCTCCACGCGCATCCAGCAACAGCGTCAACGGAATCGGTGACGGCATGGGCGCGGATGCCTGATCATCCAGCAGGCTGCCGATATCGTGGCGCAGCGTGACCAGGCACAGGCGTGGATCGCTCTCGCTCGCGTCGGGCGCCTGGCGTGGTGCGCTCATCACGTGGTGGCAGGCCAGTTCGAAGGTGAGCAGGTCGCGCAGGGCATCCAGCGGCCAATCGATCGCCGGTGGACGGGCCAGCAGCCAGTGCGCAAAGCGATGGGCTTCGAGCAGGTATTGCAGCGTGCTGTCCGGCTCGTCGGCGAAATAGGCGTCGAGCACGCCGCCCAGCGCCTCGCCCAGCCTCCGGCAGGTGCACGGCAACACGGAATGGATGGGGATGATGCGATTGATGCGGTACAACGTGCAGTTCATGTGCATGCGCGCATCGCTGGCCATCACCCACAGGCGGCGCCGTTCGCGCTGCGTCAGCGCGTAGTCGTGGAGCGCCTGTTGCGGGTGCGCGGCGACCTCGGCGCTGTGCCGCGGCGAGGCGATCAGGTCGCCAAGCGCGCGCTGGAACTCGGCAAGGGACATGGCACGTTGCTCATGGAGGGTTGCAATGCCTGGCGCGCCGCGGCGATCTGCGCGAGCACGCCCTGGTCGCCCATCATGGGGAAATACGATTCGAGGAATTCGAAGGTCACCCCGCGCAGTTGCGGGCAGCGTGGCGCCACCAGGGACAGCAGCTCGAACACTTCCGGCGGACACGGTCCCGAATGGGAGTCCAGGTAGATGCCGTGCATGCTCGAGCCGCCGGCGATGTGGATCTCCTGCACGGCGTCGAGATTCAGCGCGTCGATGAAGTCGACCGGCGAGCGGCCCAGGTTCTTCGCGTTCACATGCAGGTTGTGCAGATCCAGCAGTACGCCGCAGCCGGTGCGCTCGACCAGTGCATTGAGAAACGCCGGCTCGCTCATCTCGGAAAACGGCACCGGCGTATATTCCACGCCGTTCTCGAACAGCATGGCCTGGCCCAGCACATCCTGTGCCTGCCGGATGCGTCCGCACAGCAGATCGAGCAGTTCCTCGTCCCACGGCAGGGGCAGGGCCAGCCCCGCGTGGTGATCGCTGCCCGCCGCCTGGGCGATGCGCACCGCGGCCAGGTGCTCGCTGATCCAGGCGAAGCCGTAGCGCGCCTGCCAGGCCTTGAGCTGGTGGACGTAGTCGAGATCGAACAGCGAGGCGCTGGCGATGGACAGACCGACGCCATGCGCCACCACGGGCTTTTTCGCCGCAATGCGATCCAGCAGGTCGATCTCGTTGGGCAGCGGCACGAAGCGCTGGCTGGCGCCGCGGCCATGGTCGTTCCAGAAGCGCTCGGGAATCACCGAATAGAAATCGACGGCGTCGGAGCAGTGCTCGACGAAATCCGCGAGGGACGGGTTGAACAACACCCCGACGCCGATCGAGTGACGCTTGAACATGTGGCGGTAACCCGTCAGGCGGCCGCGGTCCGGCTGCCGATCTGGGCGTTGACGCGTTCGACGACGTGCGCAGCCTCGGCGGCCACCAGGATCACCGGATCGTCCGAGATCTGGAACGGGACACCCGAGGTGCAGGCCGGGCATCCGGTCAGGCCGCGGATGATTTCCTGGCGCAGCTTCTCGTACTTGGACGCTTCGGCAAACGAAGCGCCCCGCGGCAGGTAGAGCTTGAGCACCGGCTGGCCGCCGGCGTGTTCGAGCCGGAATTCGGCGGCGTGTTGCTTGGACATGGCGTTCTCCCGATTCATCAGTCGTGGCTTCGCGGTTGCGGAGCGGCGGCTACTGTGCGCCTGGTGAATGCGGGTCTACATCCATCAGTGGTGCTATGCATCGGTCGTGCATGCGTCGTAGGGGAACGCTGACAAATGCTGTCGATGCTGGCTGATCACATATCTGCCGTGCATGGCGGGTTTGATGCATGGCGCGCAAGCGAGTCCATCGGGAGCATCACCAGAATATTCGCGCCGAGATTATTCCGATAGTCACCCTCACAGGGTGCCCTCTTAGAAATTTCTGGTGTATCCGTGACTTGATCGTTCCTACTTTAGCGTGGCTCTGAACCCGGTCGGCGGAGCTTGGTTTTATCTTCGGTGATTCGACCGCTCCTGTAGGAACTTCATCATGAAACACATCGCTCGCGCCGCTCTGGCCGGCGCACTGGTGCTCGTCGGCTCAGCGTATGCGTCGGACGGTACTGTCACTATCACCGGCAAGATTGTCGGTAATACCTGCACCATCACTAACGGCAATCCCAGCGTCACGCTGCCGACCGCTGCGGCGAACATCCTGAGTGCATCAGGCAATGTGGCTGGTGCCACGTCGTTCTCGATCGATCTTGTATGCAAAGACGGCGCCACGCCAACCCCCGGCGCCGCCACCGGTTCGGTGAAGGCATTTTTCGAGGCAGGGCCGAATGTCGACACGGCCACAGGGCGGCTCAAACTCACGAGCGCCAGTACTGCGACGAACCTCCAGCTCCAGCTCCTGGACAACGACGCGGGCGTCATCAAGATCGGCGATGCAAGCAGCATCGACGCAGTGACCTTTGACAAAGATGGCAAGGCCACCCTGAACTACAGCGTGCAGTACTACGCCACGGGCGTAGTAACCGCCGGCACGGCCAACAGCTCGGTGACCTATAGCCTCGTGTATCAGTGAGCCTTGGTGCGGAGGGTGCGGCACCCGGTGCACCCTCCGATCGACGTGGGAGTTAATCGCGTATGAAAAAGATCATTCGTTTACTTGCCGCCGGTATGCTGTTTGCCGCCGCTGCATCGAGCCAGGCCTCGGTGGTGATCGACGGCACGCGCGTGGTGTATCCCGCGCAGCGGAAAGATGTCGATGTGCGTCTGCATAACAACGGGCAGCTGCCGGTGGTGGTGCAGTCGTGGATGGATACCGGCGATTCGCGCCAGTCGCCGGAGTCGATCAAGACGCCGTTCGTATTGATGCCGCCGATCGTGCGCCTGGATAACGGGCGCAGCCAGGTACTGCGCCTGGTCTATACCGGCGAGCCGCTGCCGGACGACAAGGAATCGGTGTTCTGGCTCAATGTGCTGGAAATTCCGCCGAAGGCGAAGCCGGACGCGGATACCAATGCACTGCAGTTCGCCTTCCGCACGCGGATCAAGGTGTTCTTCCGTCCGGAGAAACTGCCGGGCAAGGCGGACGACGCGATGCAGCAGTTGGCGTGGAAGCTCGTGCCCGCTGGATCGGGCTATGCGCTGCAGGCCAGCAATCCCAGCGCCTTCCACGTCTCGCTCGTCGGTGTGAAGCTGCAGGCCGATGGTCAGTCGCTCGATGCCGGTGACGGCATGGTCGGGCCGGGCGCGAGCCTGAGCCTGCCGGTGAGCGAGCTGCGGCACGTGCCGGCGCAGCTGTCCGTGCATTACGTGGCCATCGATGACTACGGTGCGCAGCGCGAATTCGACCGGCGTCTCTAAGCGAACCGGTCTCGCCACCGCTTCCATTCTGTAGAGGCCAACCACCATGTCCGCGACGATGTTCCGCCCCGCCGAGGGCGGGCGGGGTCGGCTTCGTCCTCGCAAACTCCCGATGTGCCTGCTGTGTGCGTTGGCGGGCGCCGGTCCGTGGGCGGCGCAGGCGGCGGCTACGGGCGGCGCCCCGGCGGAAGGCCTGGAATTCGATCCGATCTTCCTCTCGGGCGGCGCGGGTTCGGCCGACCTCGAGCGCTTCCGCTCGGGCCCCCGCGTCGCGCCCGGCACGTACCGGGTGGATCTCTACCTCAATAATGAGTTGCATGGCAGCGAAACGCTGCGCTTCGAGGCACCCGCGCCCGGCGCGGATGTAGCGGCCTGCCTGAGCGGCGAGCTGCTGACGCGGCTAGGCGTCGATCTGCCGCAAGCGGCGCAGTCCGCTGCCTGCATCGACTTGGCGGGACTCATCCCCGCCGCGGCCGTGCGTTTCGATTCCGGCGAACAACGCCTGGATATCAGCGTGCCGCAGGCCTCCTTGCGCAAGCAGGCGCGCGGCTACGTCGATCCCAAGCGCTGGGACGATGGCATCACCGCCGCCACCTTGAGCTACAACTTCAACACCTCCCAGCGCTGGAGCCGTGGCCGCCGCGCGCGCGACGGCTACGTCGGCCTGGTCGGCGGCCTCAATCTCGGCGGCTGGCAGCTGCGGCACCAATCCTCGCTGCAGTGGAGCAGCGACGGGCGCGGCATCCATTGGCAGAACCTGCGCAACTACGCGCAGCACGATCTGTCCTCGCTGCGCTCCCGCATGACCGTGGGCGATTTCGTCACTAGTGGCGATCTGTTCGACAGCGTGGCGCTGCGCGGCGTCCAGGTCGCCAGCGATGACCAGATGCTGCCCGACTCCCAGCGGGGCTATGCCCCGGTGGTGCAGGGCATCGCCGCCAGCAATGCCACGGTCACCATCCGGCAGAACGGCTATGTGGTCTACGAGACCACGGTCGCCGCCGGCCCGTTTCGCATCGACGACCTGTATCCGACCGGCTATGGCGGCGATCTCGAGGTGACCGTGCGCGAAGCCAGCGGCCAGGAGCAGCGCTTCAGCGTGCCCTATGCCGCGGTCAACCGCCTGTTGCGTCCGGGCAGCTCGCGTTACAGCGTGTCGCTCGGCCGATACCGCAGCGCGGAAGGCGATGTGCATCCAATGGTGTGGCAGGGCACCCTGCAGCGCGGTCTGTCCAACCGCGTCACCGCCTACGGCGGCGCCACGCTCACCAAGGATTACCAGGCGCTGCAGCTGGGCGCCGCACTTAACACGCGGCTGGGCGCGTTCGGCCTGGACGCCACGCATGCGCGCGCCCGCATGCCGGCAGTCGCGCCGGAGGCACAGCCCAAGACCGGCGACAGTGCTGCCAAGCCACTGCGCAGGCGTACCAGGCAGGGCAACAGTTTCCGCGTGACCTACAGCAAGGCCATCAACGCCACGGGCACCAATGTGTCGGTGGCGGCCTATCGTTATTCGACCGGCGGCTATCTGAGCCTGAGCGACGCTGTGCGCGCACAGGGTATCGGCATGACCGGCGTGTGGCGCCAGCGCAGTTCGGCGCAGGTGACGATCAGCCAGCCGGTCGGCAAGGGCTCGCTGTATCTGACCGGTTCCGCGCAGAACTACTGGGGCCGCGGCGGCATGGACTCACAGTTCCAGCTTGGCTACAGCGGCTCGTCGCGCTGGTTCAACTACTCGGTGGCGGCCTCGCGTGCGCGCAACGGCGACAGCCGCATGGACAACCGCGTGTTCGTGTCGCTGTCCATTCCGTTCGGCGGCGGCAGCATGGACGTCGGTGCCGGCACCGGGCGTGACGGCACGGACGGACGGATCTCCTTCAACCGCACAGTGGGCGATCGGGCGGCTTATGGCGCCTCGCTGGGGCGTGACGCGCAGGGCGCGGTATCGTGGAATGCCAACGGCACCTACCGCAGCCCGCTGGCTGTGCTCACCGGCTCGGCCGCCGGTGGAGCGGGTTATCGGCAGGCGTCGTTCGGCGCGACCGGTACGGCCGTGATCCATGCCGGCGGCATCACGCTGGGCCAGAGCATGGGCGACACCATCGGCCTGATCAAGGCGCCGGATGCGGCGGGTGCCGCCGTCAGCATGTCGCCGGGCAGCAAGGTGAATCGCGCCGGCTTTGCCATCGTGCCTTACCTGACGCCGTACCGGCGCAACAGCATTGAACTCAGTCCGCAGGGCCTGTCGTCGGACGTGGAACTGCTGGACGGAAGTCAGGAGGTAGTGCCGCGCAACGGCGCCGTGGTGATGGCCTCGTTCGCGACCCGCAAGGGCCGCGTGGCGGTGATCGATCTCAAGCCGGTGCAGGGGCTGACGATTCCTTTCGGCTCGGACATCGTCGACAGCGAAGGGCGCGTGGTGGGCGTGGTTTCGCAGGGCGCACGCGCGCTGGTTCGTGGCATTGCCGAAGAGGGCAGGTTGACCGTGCGCATGGATGAAGGGCGCAGCTGCAGCTTCCATTACCGGCTGCCTCCGTCCGACCCCAAGCACAGCGGCGCGAGGGATTACACCTATCTGGAAGCCGGCTGCGATATCACAGCCAAGTGGGTCGAGGCGGATGTGCTGAAGACGCGGTTTCCGATGGTGACGGCGGTCGGCTCGAAGAAGTAGCGCACGGCCAGACCATCGGAGACGTCCGTAAATGCGTTCCACGCGCATGACCTCGGCGCGCCTCCTGCAGATAACCCCAATCCGTTGAATGATGTCGATGGCGTTGCCCGCGGGGTGTTTCGTGCGCGCGTCGCGGGCAACCATGGCGGCAATGCCGTTTTCCGAGCAGGCCTGGCGGACGCGTAGCCGTGCGCGGTGCTGCCATCGATATGGGTACGCGGTGCGCGACGCAGGCGTACATGGCTATGCGGTGGCAGCAGGTGCGAGAGAACGGGGAGCCTCAGTGCCTTAAGAAGATGCAATTCGATTCCGGTGCCGTTTCGTCCGATAACGAAAGCAGGGCGAAAAACGAGGGGCCGCCGCTGATTAGGATGCCGACGACTAATCAGCCGCCTGGTTCTTCGTATGGGAAATTCACCGCATTTCTCGTCAGAAGCTTTTGCAGAGAGCTGCTGGCCGGTCATTCCTGCTTTGGACTGCGCCGACACGGTCGATGGGGCATCGCCTGAGCATGCGCCTTGATGAAGGGCAGCGCTGCGGTTTTCATTGCCGATGGCTGTCGCGGAATCCGCCGCGCCGCGGTGCCCAGTGCGATGGGCATTGCCGGGCGTCGGCGATGGCCTGTACGGGGCAGGTTCTTGCTGGCCTTGTTCCTGCTGACGCACTGGATTGCGCCCAGGCTGGTCCAGGCCGCGCATCACGATTGCGCGGCCTCCGGCTCGCCGAGGCTTCCTGCCACGGTGTCATTGGTCAATCTCGATGTCCCGCGGGATCTCCCCGTAGGAGCAGTCATTCCTGGCTCGACAATCTCGATGACGTGGACCTTCACCTGCAACAGCACTGGCGTGACCGGAGGCAAGCCCTGGGCCCTGCATTTCCAGACGCCGGCTGTATCGATTACCGCCGTGAGTGGCCTGGATGGCGTGTACAAGCAAGCGCAAAGCGGGGTGGCTGGCGTCGGCTTCCGCTTTCGCGATGCCTCAGGAGCCCCAATGGCTATCGGCGCGTTCGGTGGCTACTCTGCTGCCACCTCACTGGGGCCGGCTCCCGCCGGTCAGACCAGTTTCAGATGGAGCGGATCGTTCGAATTGGTGAAAACGGCGGAGACGGTTTCCAGCGGTGCCCAGAAGCTGCAGCCGCAGATCAGTGTGGAGAATCAGGTCTGGGGAAATGGATCGTCTGCAGGCAGCTATTTCGTGGTGGACTACGCGATTCGCAAGCCTGCGCTGACGACGTGTTCGGTGATCAGTTCGGCGCAGACGGTCGCTTTGCCCACCGTGTCGCTGAATGCCCTGGGGGCGGGTTCGAGCTCTACGGATGATGCAACCGCGACGGCTGGCAGTACGGCTTTCAATATTTCGCTGAAATGCCAGAAAGGCGCCCGCCTGCATATGCTCATGACGGATGCCAACTTTCCGGGCGCGCGTTCGAATCTTTTGTTTCCGAAAAACGGGCAGTGGGGAGCGCTGGGCATAAGAATCCAACGGGAGGATGGCACCAACGTGACGTTTTCGCCGGACTCGGCCACTGCCGGAGCCGACGGTCAATGGTTCGTCGGCGACACGCCGGACGGCGTGCTGAATATTCCGTTACGGGCGTCCTACTATCACTACCGATGCGGCACCTGCAGTGCCGCCTCTGTTCCCGTCGGGACATTCAGCGTGCAGGCGACCTATACGTTTTCGTACCAGTAGACGTGGCATTTGACAGACGCTGCTCGAAGCGACGCGCAGGGTGCGGACTATCGGAGAAGTCTGCAAATGCGTTCTGCACGCGTAGCGTCGGCGTGCCCCTACAGACAACCCAAATTCCATTTGCTAGTGTCGATGGCGTTGCCCGCGGAGTGTCTTGTACGCGCGTCGCGGGCAACCATGGCAGCAATGCTGTGAGAAGCGCGGGCCAAGGGTGCTACCAACACCCCTGACCCGCTGACCATCACCAACTTTCGAGGAG
>Ga0207674_10000864_pt1 | contig 39645 bp, 33 predicted proteins | sample KBSCornC72_FD_184303 | JGI IMG/M metagenome (GOLD analysis project Ga0207674, IMG submission 184303) | Corn rhizosphere microbial communities from Kellogg Biological Station, Michigan, USA - KBS Corn C7-2 (SPAdes) (version 2) | ecosystem: Host-associated > Plants > Roots > Rhizosphere > Soil ... | reverse complement strand
TTGCGCCCGCCGCACCGGCAAGGTCGCTCGGTACTTCAAGCGAGGATGCAAATACTCGTCCCGCTAAATCGCCGATTGCGAGGAACGGTACAAACAGACCGCCGCATCCGCCAGCCGCGGCGGCCCCTGTGGTGGCTACTGCGCGGAGTACGTCGACTGCGAGCACAGTAAGTGCTGTCCCCGTGGCACCCTCCACCCATGTGATCGCTCCTCCGCCGGGACCAATAGCCGCAGACGGAGAGGCAATGATCGAGATCATTACTGCGGCCACTCCCATTGCGAGCCCGCCAAGCCCGAGCCGGACGATGGGAGTGGCGCGCCAAGCCTTCGCTCGATAGATGGCTGCTCCTGAGAGCGAAGTAATCGAACCCGATAGCACGCCTATGAGCAGTGCCGTGATCACCGCTTGATAAAGGCTGTGCGGCGGTTCCTTGGGAACAACAAGGCGGATCAGATTGAGACCAAACCAAATGTTTAAGAGCCATCCAACCAATCCTCCCACGAGTGCCGCCGTCACCCGCTCGACGTTGAGAGGAGCTTATGCCGCCGTTCCAGCTCAAGAATGTACAAGGTGCCAACAAGCGGAATTCCCATGAGCACGGCGACACCGGCAGCGCCGCCCCCAACAGCTGCAGGCCGAACAAGACGGCGCCAGCGGCCTCCGAGAGCCGCTCCTATGGCAACCCCGAGATAGGCCGCAGGAGCTTCGGTCCCCATCGGCGCGCCGAGGCCAACAGTGGCGCAGATCGCGAGAACGCGGATCGGTGCCAGGCGACACGGAAAGCGTTCCTCACCGCCTGCAGATGACACCACGTCGTCGGTCAGATGCGAGCGCGCGGCGCCAGACGAGAAGATTCTCCACTTGGCCGCCCCACCTGGGGCGCTGCGAGCTTTGCTCTTCACCCCAACCTAAGCGGTAAAGTATCAGAACGGAGAGCAACAATCCGAGTAGCGGCACGAGGACAACAAGCCCGACATTTTGTCTGGAGACCACGGCCAGCATCGCTTTGAGCATCCTGTGAACGCAACAATCAGCAATGCCGCAACTAATCCGCCAAGGGTTGCACCAAGCGTGGACACAACAACGGTTGAAAGCAAAGACGAGCCTTCGGCCGACGATGTCGCATCTCTCATGACGACTCTGAATTTTTCCGTGCGGGCATTTGACGGACCAGCGACGCTATGTTGACACGCGTAGGTATGCGAACAGGGCAGACATCAGGATCACGATCAGACCAGTAGCAAGGACGAGGCGTTCGGCAAGTAGACGTCGCATCGGGGCCGCCTCCTATACGAAACTATAGCGCTCGGAATGGTACTTCGCCAGCGGCACGTGCATTTCACCGAGTGCCTTTTCAATCGCGTCCATCATCGGGTTCGGACCGCAGATGAAGTATTCGTGGTCTCGATAGGGAGGCGGCAAATGGCGCATCATGACCTCCGCATCAATGAAGCCCTTCTCTCCCTCCCAGCCAGCCGGGGGACTCAGCAACACATGGACGACCTCGAGATCGAGGCGCTTCTCGAGCGCTTTGAGTTCTTCCCGGAACGTGATAGATTCCCAGTCCCCACTGCCATAGATCAGGACTACCGGGCGCTTGTCGCCGCGGTCGGCGAGCGTTCGAATCATGCTCATCATGGGCGTGATGCCGACGCCGCCGGCGATCAACACATGCATGTCGGCAGGATTCCCGATGGTGAAGGCCCCGTACGGACCGTCGATGTAGACGCGCCGGCCAATGGGCACTTCATGAATTTTGCTCGTCAGGTCTCCCAAGTTTCTGATTGTCATCTCGACACGCCCGTCGGCGACCTCTGCACTTGATGAGAAGGAGAATGGATGGCCAGTGATCTGGAACGGTCCACCCCAAATCGTAAGCCAGCCAAACTGTCCTGGAGTGAATCGGAAGCCCGAGTGGCGATGCGGCTGCATCACGAGTGTCCAGCTATCACCAAGCTCCTTGCGAACCTCCGTAACCGCGTATGGCCGACGCAATATGAACAGCGGCTTGACGATACGCACGTAAAGCAGTAGGCAGATCCAGAAGATGGACAACCCTATCCACAAAGCTCGCTTCCTCAGGTCGACAAGGTAAAAACCCCACCCGATCATATGAATCATCCCCGCTATGATTGCGACCACGGCAAGCAGGATGTGCGTGGAGTGCCATATCTCGTAGCGAATCCTTAACCGAACCCGCCAGAGTGACATGGCAACAAGTGCAATCAAGGAATAGGTCGACAGGGCGGCCCATCGGGCAACAGGTGGAGCCTGGAAGAAGTTGAGCAAGCGCAGCCTGGCTGGATCAATTGCGAAAAGGATGATCGGGTGAGCGATGACCAGCCCTAGCGCGACCAACGAAAGGAGACGATGGAAGTGATAGATAACGTCCTCGCCCCATGGTTCCGTGACGTAGCGGAAGCGCGCAGTGAGGCCGAACTGCAGGCCCATCATCATAAGCCCCGCGTAAGCGATCGCCGACGAGAACTCAGTCCAGAAGCCGCGGGCCGGAGGCACATCGCCCAACAATAGCGCCAGGACCGGAGCCAAAACCAACACTAAGTACGCAGTGAGCCAGACGGCTCTGCGCGCTACGTATGGAAGCATGGATGGATGGCCTTCCAACCTTGATTCGCTCGGATGAAACTCAGCCTCAGAAATCCGCATAGCCCACACTTGGGTCCACTCCGAGTCGGAATAGGAGTAAGAGACAGTTCAGCTATCGACTAGACCACGTGCGAAAGCGTCGGCGTCCGAGCCTTTGAGCATGCCGCGCGCGGGCGTGCCGTCGCCTCCGAAAATCTTTAGAGGGAGGCACAATTCGTAGCACCCCGGAGAAATCGCTGTCAGGTTCAATCCCTCAACAGTCAAGACACCTGCATCGACAGTTGGTTGCTTCCGTGCCGTGCCTAGAGTCAAAGCTTACAAATAATTTCATTTCTTGTCCCTTTCGCGAACTGTAAGGGATGACAGAGTGATTGATATTGAATCCGCATTTGCACCCACTCTCCCGCAAGTCTTTGAGCGTTAATGCCTTTCGTGAGATGGCCAGTCACAGTCACAGTTTGTTTTTCCCCTTAGCGGACAAGTTCTTCTCCGTGATTTCGTCTGCGATTAATATGAGGAGAGCACAGCCCCACTGTCTCGAAGGATTTTGGAACTTCAAGCGGGCAAATTCTCGCTCCCGCACAGTCGCGGTCCCGATGTCAGTTCTGAGGCTTTGCCCAGCATGGCTGAAATACCTCGCGTGTCGACGGAAACCATTCCCGCCGGTTTGCATCTATTCTGCAACGCTAGCCGCGTCTGAGTTTCACTCATAGATTCTCTACTGCGGCAATCGCCATCCGATACTCTCATCCCCTATGTGAAACCGGGCTTGTATTTGGGGGGAGTGAAGAACCCAGGTCAGGACGCGATTGGGAGAAACCATTGTGAGCGCCACGATTCATGTTGACGCGAGTAACTCCGTCGTCCCGCGCGCAACGCAAGCTGAACTACGCGCGAAAGGAAAGAAGCTGCGTGAAAAATGTCCGCGAAGCTCGCACGCGACTTGGAAAGCTGCTCCGGACAGGCGAGATCCCGTTGATCTGATTGAGGAAGCGAACACAGGACGCCTGCCGGAGCTAGTACCGATTCGGCACGGTCGCATGATGCTGTCACCCTTCACGTTTTATCGGGGAACAGCACTCAATATGGCCACTGATCTTGCGACCACCCCAGTAACGGGTATTCGGGTGCAGGCTTGTGGTGATGCCCACCTCGGAAACTTCCGGCTCTTTGCCACCCCGGAACGGCGCGTGATCTTCGATATCCACGATCTGGACGAGACTCTGCCTGCACCCTGGGAGTGGGATGTGAAACGGCTAGCTGCCAGCTTCGTCGTCGCATCCCGGAACAACAATCTAACTGAACAGGTCGCGCGCGAGGCGGTTCTCAACTGTGTTCGATCCTATCGAAAACGGATGGCTGAATTCGGCTCCATGAATGTACTGGACGTCTGGTACACGAGTTTCGAAGCCGAGAGTCTTATTAAGAATTTCCGATGCAAGCGTCATCGGAAACACTTGGCCAAGCGCCTGGCCAAGGTTCGCGAACGTAGCGCCTTAGAGCACGATTTTCCCAAACTGACGAGCGGTGGAAATAATCCGAAGATCCGGGAGCACCCTCCGACGATCTATCACTGGCGCAAAACAGACCTAATGGGCGCTGAAGTCTTCACCAATTACCAGGATACGCTGCCGCCCTACAGAAGGGACCTTGTCGACCGATTTGAGTTAAGGGACTTCGCCATTAAAGTGGTTGGCGTCGGCAGTGTGGGCACCGCTTGCTTCGTCGCTCTTCTAATGGCTGGCCCTAAAGACCCGCTTTTTCTGCAGGCGAAGGAAGCACGCGCGTCAGTACTGGAGCCTTACGCTGGAGCAAGCACCTTCCCCAATCATGGACAGCGAGTGGTGATGGGTCACCGGTTGATGCAATCGTCCAGCGACATCTTCTTGGGTTGGACAGCCGGTAGAAGTGGCCGACACTACTACGTTCGCCAGCTCCGGAACGCAAAGATCAAGTTCGAAATCGACCGCTTCGATGCATCTCACATGATCCAATTCGCGGAGCATTGCGGCGCAACTCTCGCCCGCGCTCACGCACGTGCCGGCGAACCGTCAACCATCAGCGGATACCTTGGTACCAGCGACATTTTTGACCGATCAATTGCGGACTTCTCGGTCGCATATGTCGATCAGACAGAGCGCGACTATAAATCTTTTGTGAAGGCCATTAATAAAGGACGGCTAAAAGCGTTGGTAGAAGCGAATTAGCTCTGAAAGGGATGATCTAAGTTGTTTTTCATTGTCGGTGACCGCGACCCAGTTCGAGGGCCAGCGATTATTCCCTTCACAAGCCAGATGATACAATCGCCGACCGATGGCGGACAGAGAGGTTATCGAGGCGGTACTCGGCAGCGATATTGCTATCGCTGGCTTAGTTCTGGTATTTGCCGGATTCCTGCTTACGAAAGCAGAGTCTTTCCGCGGCAGCAGGGCTGGGATGTGTACAGTTGGCTCGCTGTGGCCGGGCTTGCCCCAATTGTGGCTTCGCTAGTAGCGGCGTGGATGTGCATAGATGGGCTTCAGGGGGGCAAGTGGGAAGCCGAACATGCACTTCTTATGCTAAAGATAGCGATCGCGCTAACGGGAGGCTACGCCATAATTTCAGCTGTACTCACCTTCTTGCCTAGAAAGTGACGGAACCAAGTAAGAACGTGGCTGCGAACTGAGAAGCCAAGCCATGCACACGTCTCTGCTCGCAAACTTAACGATGTTGAACCACGGATCGGTGAGATCGATCTAGTCCTGACTCGCTGACACATTCTTCTGAAGTTTATCTTCTGAAACGTCAAACAGCTTAGCCCAGACCCGCCAGTGTCTGGGGCACGCGCTTACCCCGCCGGATGTGGACGTGTCGACCTCAATGATGCGCGTGCGTGTAGCGACGCCAAATGGGATTCTGGCGCCAGCGAGAAGACCGTGCGACTCACCGCTGAACTGTTCTCGAAATTGTGACGGCCGAGAAGAGAAAGGTCACCGACTCACCTCGGCCGATATAACCAACAAATTGAAGCTATCACTCCGTGACGGCGAAGAAGGCTTTCAATTTAAACTCCTTGCACCGTTCGCACTCGTCATCACGCTTTACGGCAGTGTAGCTCTCGCTCGGTTTCTTGATTTGTTCGGCCACTTTCATGGCTTCCTGTTTCGTACGGAAGGGTTTCCAGTCGAGAGACGCGTCGAGTGACCAACGAATATGGTAATGACTGCCCAGCTTCATGAATTCTATTTCGTCCTGACTACGAACGAGGGGAAAGGACTCACACCGTAGACAACTCACTGAACAACTCCAAAAAAGAAAGTATTCCTTGAGCCTAAAGCTGCGCTGAAGGCGGTGGCGTCAATTTTTGTCAAGGCATGTTGGATATTAACCAAGCATTAACAATCCGAGGATTTTATTCCTTGTCTGCTTCGGCTTCTGGGTATCAGGAAGACGCCCATGCCTAAACCGCACCCAAAAACTGCGGTCTGCTCACCTGCAACATTCAATTCGTTCGCAACTTCATTTCATTGATCGGCGACTTGAACCGGGACGGAGGCAGGCCTGATTCGTTGGTGGTCTTAAGGTCGCAATTTCAGAAGCGATCGGTTTCAAATTCAGACAGCCGCGCTAATCGCGTCTATTCATTTCGTAAGGCTTCCATCGGCACAACTCTCGCTGCCCGTCTGGCTGGCCACAAAGCCGCAAAGAGTCCCGTCACAAGCAACAACCCGCAAGCAGTAGCAAGTGTCAGAGGGTCGCGTGGCGCGACGCCAAAGAGGAGGCTGTTGAGAATCCGTGCGCCAGCCAAAGCTACCACAGCACCGATCGCTAACCCGACACCCACGAGAATGCCTGCGTCTCGGAGCACCCGACGAGCAATGTCGCCGCGCTCAGCACCCAACGCCATGCGCACTCCGATCTCCCTGGTCTGCTGAGCCACGGTGTACGACATCACCCCGTAGAGACCGGCGGCCCCGAGAACGAGAGAGATAAGGCCGAATCCGGAAAGCAGGATCATATTGAATCGCTGCTGAGCGACCGACGTACCGATGACTTGCGACATGGGCTGAACAGAGAGCAACGGCGCCTGAACTTCTTCCATGAAAATTCGTCGGATTGCAGGAAGCACAACCATCCCACTGGAGCGAGTGCGAACCACCCAGCTCTCTCCAACCAGCCCATTTATCGCTCGTGTCTCCAAATCAGGAACTTGCGCGGCAGGCAAATACATAATGCCCGGGGCGGACTGATCTAGACCATCCTGCCGAACATCGCCAACAACACCTACGACCTCCCGGACCGGATCCTCGAATCCGGCTCCCATAAATTTGCCGATGAGAACATGCCGGCCGATCGGGTTCTCCTCCCGAAAAAAGGTGCGGGCGAACTGCTGGTTAACAATCAGTACGGGCGCAGAGCCGGAGGTATCGGCGTCCCTAAATGCTCGCCCTTCGACTAAGGGGATTTCCAAAGTCTCAAGAAATCCGGCGGTGATGGGAATGTACTTTGCGTTGCCACTCACATCCGCCGGTTTCGACGCGCGTCCAATGATGTCGAAGGGCAGATCGGGGCTGAGCTGCGTGGGCAGGGTGATTGCCGCGCCCGCTGAGGTCACGCCGGGCACTCCGTTGATGTTGGCCTTTAGCTCGTTCAGGTGCTGGCCGAGAGCGGCACTTGTGGCGGCCTGCTGATCTGTAAAGCTGTTCTTGAACGTCAGTATGTTCTGCGTAGAGAACCCGGGAGGCGTGTGCACGAGCCTCCAGAATGTAGTGGTGAGCAGGATCGCACCCATAAGAAGTACGAGCGAGACCGCCACCTCGCTCACAACTAGCGCCCGTTGAGCACGGTGCCGACCTGCGGCAATGCGAGTTGAATTCAGTTGGAGGCATTCATACAGCCGCGTGTGCCGAGTCTCCAACATTGGGACGATGCTAAAAATTACGCAGCAAATCAAATTCAAGACTCCAGCGAGACCTATGGTCGCGCCTCCCACGTGCAGAGAGGCGAACTGGGGCAAGTCAATTGGGCTCAGGTGCATGAGCGCGGGAGCGCCTAATGCAGCAACAAAAACACCCGCCACAGCGCCAGCGGAAGACAGAAGGGCATTTTCGGCCAACAATTGTCGCAAAACCCGCCAGCCGGATGCGCCAAGCGCGATCCGCACGCTGACCTCGCGACGGCGTGCAACGGCCCGGGTTAATAACAGGCTAAGAATATTCGCGATAACGATCAACAGCACTAATCCGACCGCGCCCATCAGAATGCGCAGTGCCGGGCGTAGGTCTCCGGTAAACGAGTCGTGCAAATCAATCGCCTGCACTCCTTCGGATTGGTCCCACAACTTCGGATATGTGCTCTTCAATTCAAGCAGTACCCGGCGCAGATCTGCTGTGGCGGCGGCTTTGCTCAGACCGGGCTTCATCCTTCCGGCGACGTTGTAGTTGTTGCTCTGATCCTCAGGACTTTCCGTAATCGAAAGAGGGATCCAGGCGTCGGATTTCGCGTCGAGCGCGAATCTGGGGCTGGCTAAGCCAATAATGGTATAGCTCCGATTCCCCAAAGTGATGCCCTTACCGAGGATGTTCGGATCAGAATTGAACCGGTCCCGCCACACCCCATCGCTCAGCACAATGACGCCGGCAGCGTTCGGAGCCATATCATCGGCTGTGAAATCGCGGCCAATAGTTGGTTGCATTTCAAATGTACGGAAAAAACCGGACGTGACCCGAAGAACGCTAATGGGAACAACATTGTCGCCCTGCACAAGGTTGGCGTGCGAGGGGATGTAATCGTAAGCCGCCATTGAAGAGAAGGCCCGGTTCACCCTCTGGAAGAACAAAGCTTTGGTCCCTGAATATGCTGGAACGGTCGTACCATCCGAATAACTGCGCTCGATGCGGGTTAGTTGCTGCGGCTTTGGAAATGGGAGGGGCTTGAACAGCACGCCGTAGAGAACAAGAAAAACAATGAGATTGGCACCGACTCCAAGTGCGAGAGTTAATACGGCTGCAATGCTGAAGCCTGGAGACTTTCGGAGAATGCGCACCGCGTATTGCACGTCTTGGAGTACATTCTCGAGGGAGGGTAAACCCTCCTCAGCGTGATATTGCTCTCGAATCGCTTCGACCGCACCGAGCTTCAAAATCGCTTGACGGCGCGCTTCCGCGGGATTCATTCCAGCGTGCAAGTTGTCCTGAGTTTGGCACTCCAGATGCTGATCCATTTCTTCGCGCAATCGCTCGTCGAGATTACGCCTCGTTGCGAAATTCAGCAGGCGGGCAAGTAATCGCTTCAGTGCTCTCATGCCAAATCCTCCGCCCTAACTTCAAAGAAGCGCGCAATAATCCCCGCCGTCTGCTCCCAATCCCGCTTCTCAGCCTGCAGCATTTTGTGTCCCGTGTGCGTCAGCCGATAGAAACGCGCTCTTCGGTTGTTTGCTGATGGGCCCCATTCAGAAGCAATAGCATCTTCCTGTTCCAGCCTGAGCAGGACCGGGTACAAGGTGCCCTGATTCACCGCGAGCAGGTCACCGCTAATCTGCTCGATGCGCCGTGCGATTCCATAGCCATGGAGCGGCCCGAGCACGTCAAGGGTCTTGAGAACCATCAGTGCCAGCGTGCCCTGCTGGACATCTTTTTTTTGCTTCACGTGATCTCGTCGCATGCGGTCGTTTTGGTTACCAACACGAGAATGCCAGATTTCCATTGGGAAAGCAACAGGAGCAAGAGCTTCGCACCGGATTCAGGAGGGCACAACCTTTTGTTCGCGAGGTTTGCCGTCGACTAGAAACATTGCCTAGCCCAATCGGTCACGTCAATTGCGGCCTCGGATCGGCGTGGGGCCAGGGACTGCCATCTTGGTCTGATTGAGACGGTGGCCTGCAGCCAGCGTTGAATAATAATAGTGGGGTCGTTTTGCGCAACCGTGGGCCAGATCACGATCGCACAACCTATGATCATCAGCATGCGGGGCCTTTCCAAATTCCTTCAGCCCATTCTCTTTCTACTCTCTACGTGCTTTTTGCTATCCGCTCTAGCCTTCGGCCAGACAGCAGAGCTTGAGACTTCCGAAACACGAATCGTGGTTGAAGCTGGCGAGGACATGCCACGGCTTCTTAGCCTGCAGGTTCCTGGGCGGCCTAAATGGCATAACCTGGCCTCCGAGCCGCTCATCAGCTCCATCGAGGCCGCGGGTGAAACGAGCCCAGTGCGTTGGCGTTTTGATCGTAAGGCCAGCCACACTGACGCAAGGAACGTCTCGTTCGTTTATGACTCCGAAAACCCTCGCCTTCGGTTGACGTGGTCGTGGACCGTGAAGGAAAACTACGGCCCAATCGAGCACCAGATCCACATTGAAAATCTCACCGAACACAAACTGTGGATTCCGATGCAGGACAGTTTCGCCTTCAACTGGCACCTAGACCCGCGGGTACAACTTGAACACGTGTACGTCGAGAAAGGCGCAAATACTCCATCTTCGCTTGGTACACACAAAGTCAGTATTGAAGACGAGTACCGTTGGACCGGTAACGCGAGCACGTATGGAGACATTGACGAAGGGAAGCCGCGCGAAATCATTCCCTGGTCCTTGGTGCAAACTAAGGATACGGCCCAAAGCGGCTGGTATCTCGGCATCGAATTCAGCGGCCGGACGCGTATTTCACTGGAAAGGAAGAAGGGCTCGTTGCATGGAGTCGCCGGCCTGAACCCAGATCCTGGGCCATTCCAAACCCGTCTTGAGCCGGGAGAGTCGTTCGACTCGCCGGTCGTGTTTGTGGGCGGTTTCAATCACGGGCTCGATGGTGCAGGGAACATTTTGCGCCGATGGGTGCGCGCAGTGTTGGGGAATCCTGAGACATGGAAAAATCCCAACTATCCTCTTGTCGTGAATAACAGCTGGGGCGGGGGCATGGCGGTCAACGATGAGATGGCCCGGCGAATGATCGCCGACGCGGCCGCCCTGGGCGTGGACATGTTTCATGTGGATGCGGGCTGGTTCCGGGCTGTCGGCGATTGGCACCCCAATCCGCAAAAATTTCCCCACGGGCTTGCAGCGATCGCCGACGAAGCGCACCAGCACGGCCTGAAATTTGGCCTGTGGGTGGACTGGACCCAGGCTGGCCTTTCTTCCGAACCGGGAGCCCTCAATGCTCGCGATCCAAAGGTACGCCAATGGATGGTGACTGATCTCCCAAAAGATTGGCAGCCGGAACCCTTCAAAGGCCAGACGATCGACATCGGAGTTCCGGAAGCCAAAGACTGGGTCCAGCACGAGGTTGAGCGTATCCTTACCGACTATCACCTCGACATGCTGGAGCACGATGGATATCTTGTAGCGCACGGATGCGATCGCACCGATCATCCCCATGCTCCCCCCGATCCTCTTAATAAATGTATCTACAAGAGCTGGGGAGCCTATTGGGTGGATAGCTCGAACTCCACAGACGTCAGCTATCATGCGGTCCGCGCTTATTACGAGATCTATTCCAAATTACGAAATGAACATCCGGGCTTGCTGTTTGAAATCTGTGCCGACGGCGGGCGAATGGTTGACTTTGGCACCGCGGCGCACGGCGACTACTTTTCGATTACCGATACCTACGATCCGCTCTCGAACCGAAGAGCTTTTTTCGACACCAGTCATGTCCTTCCGGCAGCTATGCTCGAAAGCTACGTCGAAAAGTGGCCGACGCCGCGAGTGGAGAATTTTCGCTATATGTTGCGCAGCGGCATGATGGGCTGGCTCACAATAATGATGGACACAACCACCTGGTCGGCGGAACAGCACGCAGAAGCGAAGAAGGAAATTGAGCTTTACAAAAAAGAGCTCCGCCCGTTGATTCGCGATGCTGACCTGTATCACGTTTCTGCACGGCCAGATGGTGTCCATTGGGACGGCCTCGAGTACTGGGACCAACCTCGCAGGCGCGGAGTAGTCTATGCATTTCGGGGAGGCGTCTCGAGGGAGAGTGCGCATTGGTTCGCGCTCAAGGGGCTGAAGCCATCGGGGCGGTATGCGATTACTTTTCACGATCACACCAGCCCGGACAGAACGCTTACGGGGTGGGAGCTAATGAAAGGTGGATTGCAAGTCAGGCTGCCTTACGCGAACAGCTCCGAATTGATTTTCATCGCCGAGGAATCCCCCTGAGGGCCCTATCAGGGTAATTTCCAGACTAAGCGAGCAGTCTCTTCTGATGGTCTGTCTCCACGCTCTCGATCGCTCAAGCAACTCTTCCCTTCCAAACGGAGTGTTCCGGTTTTGGACGCGCCCCCCGGTTCCGGACATTTCCCCTAGCCGAGCCCACCCAGGCTTCGCGGAACTTATGAAGGGCCGACTCCAGAACCTGTGTCCTGAGTGAGGCTTTCGCGAAGGTATTCGGCGACATCGGTGAGAAAATGATGGACTGAGACCTCCGCGAAGCCGAAGCAAGCGCATTCGAGCCTCCAAATTGCGTTTCTCGAGTAACAGACTGAAATTTGATGTTTGATCCGAGGAAAGCCCCATGATTCGGGTAACAGACGTGTGTGATTCTGATCACACGTCGGTGCACGTCATTCTAGGAAGAGGGTTTAGGGATGCGTGTTCTTGCCTACGTCCTCAGCAGATTTGCGACGAGACTCGGCGCAATCATTGCCCGCTCAAGTAGGCACACCTAGCTTGGGAAGAACCCACCTGGTCAGCAACACATAAACCACCACGAAAATTGCGATCCAGCCCCAATCCGGCATAGCTATCTCCCGCCTTCAATCCTCAGTTTACGCAAGAAGCTCGCCATAGGACACAGATTCGAGAATGCCGTCTGGAACCAGATCCAGTCCAAAACCGAGCCATGATCCTCAGAGTCCCAAGCGTGCCTTCTAAAATATGGGGGCGGCATTCCCCGTCCTTCCAGGCCCGCTCTGCCTTTTACGACCTAGCTGGCCTCAACCAGGTCAGACGGCTTCAGTCCTCGGCGACAGTACGGTTTTTGCAGAAAATTGACAATTCATTAATTGCTGATCGTAGATTCATCGAATTTTAAACTAACCATCGATAATCTATGGCTTCGCTGAGAGTTCTTGGAAATGTCCAGCGGAGAGAGCTTGGGTTTCCAAACACGACCGAGCGTACTTGGAATGGCGTGAGTTCGAGAATTGAGGTTTTGCGAAACGCATTGCTGAAAAGCCGGTGTCGTACCGAAAGCAATGCGGCGTCACGGATTTCAAGGAAGTGCAGGCAGTACTGTCCTATCTACCTTTTCAAGGAGATCAAAAGATGAAGCGAGTAACAGCTTTGGCGCTGGTTCTTACCCTCATGGGAGTGGTTCCGGCGCAGGCTCAAACGAGCCCGACTGGCAAGTCCGCCAAGAAGTCGGCGGCAGCCAGCAACTCGGCAGTTGCCCAGCAGCTCAGCGAACTGAAACAGGCTCTTGATGCCCAACAGCAGCAGATCAAGCAATTGAGCGATCAAATCCAGAGCAGAGATCAACAGATTCAACAATTGCAGCAGAGTCTGCAACAGAGCCAGACGGCAACTACGCAGGCGCAAAGCAAGGCGGACGAGGCTGCGTCCCAGAGTGCAAAGCAGGATGAGACTGTCAATTCTCTGGCGAGCGACGTAAAAGACTTAAAGCAGAACTCGACAAACACCGCGGTTGCGCTCCAGGAGACCCAGACTGGCTTGAAAAAGGCAGTCGAGAGTCCGGTCGCCATCCATTACAAAGGAATTACGCTCACTCCGGGAGGGTTCGCCGACGCGTCGACCGTGTGGCGCCAACGCGCGGCCAGCGCTGACATCAACACACCTTTCACGGGTATTCCCTACACCGCCAATACACTCTCAAGAGTTGGCGAGCTCAACATGAGTGGACGCCATAGTCGGTTGAGCCTGCTCGGCGAGAGCAAAATCGGGAATGTCAAACTGACTGGATATTGGGAAGCCGACTTTCTCGGCACCGGCGTGACCTCTAACAACCGTCAAAGCAACAGCTACGTTATGCGTCAACGCGTCATTTTTGGACAAGCCGCTTTTGCCAATGGACTCAGCCTCACGGGCGGACAGATGTGGTCCCTAGTGACAGAAAACAAGAAGGGTATCCAGAACCGCACGGAACTGCCACCGCTCACGATTGACCCGCAGTACAACGTGGGATTCAGCTGGGCGCGGCAGTATGCATTCCGCGTTGCCAAGGATTTTGGTGGGAAATTTGCCTTAGCGGCGGCTATTGAAGGTCCTCAGGCCACGGTCGGTGGGCGTGGATTCTCAAATTTGGCAACCAACACGGCGGGAATCACAACCACAACCGCCGGCAACACGGTTCTCAACGCGATCGGTGCAGGCGGCGGACTCTTGAACTTCGCGGACACGTCTGGCTACACCATCAACAAAGCCCCTGATTTCATCGTGAAGGCCGCCATCGATCCCGGCTGGGGACACTACGAGATCATTGGCCTGGTGAGTGCATTTCGCAACCGCATCTATCCCTGCGCCGTTGCAGGGACGAACGCAACTGACACCGTGGTTCCTTCTGCGATTCTCGCAATCAATTGCCCCATCACAGGCACGCCAGTTTCTAGTGCAGCTGGCGCATACAACGACACACGCACCGGCGGTGGAGTCGGAGTTAACTTCCGACTGCCGATCTATGCCAAGAAACTGGAGTTGGCATTCCAGGGCATGGCTGGGGACGGCGTTGGGCGCTATGGCTCAGCCCAAATTCCTGATCTGACTTTCCGACCCGATGGCACGGCGGCTCTCATCCGCACAGCGCATGGGCTTGCCGGACTCGAATATCACTCGACCAAGTGGGATCTCTACGCCTATGGTGGCGAAGAATACGGAGCTCGCACTGCCTACACCGGGTACAACAGCATCGCGGTAACAAAGACACCGGCAATTACTTTCGTGCCGAATGGAAGCACCGGCCCGACGTGTCCGGTGCCGGCTGCGAATGGCACTTGCCTTATTCCGGCGACAACGAGCACCAAGATCTCGACGACGGGTATCGGCGGATATGGGTCGACCTTTGCCAATAACAGCGGTTGCCAAACCGAACTGATCCCGTCCAACAGCCTCGGTCAGTTCCCGCCCCCGTCGAGCCCATTTACTCCAAGCAGCGGCAGTAACTGCGCTGGAGATGTTCGTGTCATCTTCGAAGGTACCGTTGGGTTTTGGCACAAGATCTACCAAGGCGACAAAGGAGGCTTTCGCTGGGGTATCCAGTACTCCTACTTCGCGAAGAACGGATGGTCCGGAAACAATAACGTCGCTGGAGCGGCGGGTTTTGCTCCCAAGGCCATCGACAACATGATTTGGACATCGATCCGTTACTACATCCCGTAGCAAAACGGGTTCAGAACTCTCTGGCTTCGGTGCGATTTGATTCCTGATCAACGTGCCGAGGCCTTTCTATTTCTTCAGGATTGACGGCCGTGGTTCGAGCGAACACTTAAGGCTTGGACTCCTGGCCAAGGTTCCGCTCGGAGCGAAGTAGGGAGGGCAAGAGCCGTCTCAGTCCGCGGGCTGAATGTAGAGAGAGTCATGTCCCGGCTCCTAATCGGCGCCAGAAATGAATCGCTCGGAAAGGCACCGTCTGACGCCGCCGTTACGGAAAGCCCGCTGGTGTTGCGCATAGGATCGCCAGCGCCGCGTTAGATTAGAATAGTCCGCGACCAACATGCGCAAAACCTCGCTCGCCATTCTCCTGTTCGTAATCGTGCCTATTTGTCTAATCGGCCAGAACCAGCAGACCTCCCCAATTATCTCGGTGGATTTCTCTCATCCCGGTGCTGCGATTTCACCTCAGATGTTCGGAATTTTTTTCGAGGACATCAATTTTGGTGCCGACGGTGGCCTCTACCCTGAGCGCATCAAGAACCGTTCCTTCGAATTCGACAAACCGCTGATGGGTTGGCACCAGATTCTAACTATGACGGCGGGCGGCAATAACAGCGACAAGGGCGAGATGGGTGTTTTGGCCGACAACCCACTCCATTCCACCAATCCGCATTATCTGCAGGTCACCGTACACGAACCGGGATACGGGGTGTACAACACTGGATTCCGCGGTATCGGAGTCGAGAGCGGAGCTGAGTATCGGTTGTCCGCTTATGTCCGCACAGCGGGGCCAAAATCCATTCGTGCGACGATTACCGGTCCAAACGGACATGAGCTCGGGAGCGGAAGACTAGAGGGCTTCGGAAATTCCTGGAAAAAGTATGAGACCGTGATCCGCACAAACTCGACCGAGCAGCACGCGCAGATCAATCTTTTCTTCGACGAGAAGGGCTCGGTCGATCTCGACATGGTTTCGCTATTTCCGGTCGAAACCTGGAAGAACCGCCCCAACGGACTTCGCAAGGATCTTGTGCAGCTTCTTGCGGACATGCACCCCGGCTTTCTTCGCTTCCCGGGCGGCTGCATTGTGGAAGGACGCCGGTTAGTGACCCGTTACCGCTGGAAAACGACGATCGGCGATGTCACCGAACGCAAGACTCTTATTAATCGCTGGAATGACGAATTCGACCATAAACCAGCGCCGGATTACTTTCAATCTTTCGGCTTGGGTTTTTACGAGTATTTCCAGCTGGCGGAAGACATTGGCGCGCGTCCGCTTCCAATTCTGAATTGCGGGATGGCCTGTCAGTTCAACACGAGTGAGACGGCCGCCATGAACGAAATCAATGAATATGTTCAGGACGCACTCGATCTGATTGAGTTCGCCAATGGTCCAGTTACGTCAACTTGGGGCAAGCTGCGCGCCCAAATGGGGCATCCGGCTCCGTTCCATCTAACCATGATCGGGGTAGGCAACGAGCAGTGGGGGCCGCGCTACCTCGAGCGCTACAAGGTTTTCGCGGCAGCTCTGAAAGCCAAACACGCGGATGTTAAGTTGGTTGTTAGCGCCGGCCCATTCCCCTCGGGCGAACCTTTCGACGGTCTTTGGTCCAACTGGCGGCAGATGAAGGCTGACATCGTCGACGAACACTACTACATGGCGCCGGAATGGTTCTTAACCAACACTAGCCGCTACGACAATTACGATCGCTCTGGTCCGAAGGTCTTCGCAGGTGAGTACGCGGCCCAGACTTCGGGGGTTGCGAAACCGGACAATCGCAACAACTGGAAGACAGCAATTTCAGAAGCTGCGTTCATGACCGGTCTCGAACGCAATGGCGATGTTGTACAAATGGCATCGTACGCACCTTTGCTCGCACACGTCGAGGCTTGGCAGTGGACGCCGGATGCAATCTGGTTCGACAACCTTCGCTCCTATGGCAGTACCGATTACTACGTCCAGAGCGTGTTCGCGAACAACGTCGGCAGTCGCATCATTCCTGTGACCCCGCAGGCTCTGGATGGCCTCTACACCAGTGCTTCGCTCGATGAACGCTCGCATGAGCTGATTTTGAAAGCGATCAATGTAAGCGCGGACTCCCGCACCGCAGAGATTCGGTTCAACGGCCTCAACCCCTCCGGTACCGCAAAAGTCGTCACCCTGGAGAGCCCGGACCTCAATGCCGAGAACAGTCTCGACCACCCCGAGAACGTAGCCCCGAAATCCTCAACGCTTCAAGTGAATTCGTCGACGGTGTCCGTGCAGCTGAAACCGTATTCCGTCACGATTTACCGAATTCCGGTCCCGGAGCAAAGGGCTTCCGCGTACCGGAGCGGAGGCTTGCGAGTCGCCAACTAAAATGTTGCACCCTACTTTCCCGTCTGCTCCCATGGGATGCTTACGCCGGAACTGACTGGGGTGCCGAAATTCGGGGAGCCATCCGAGTTCCAGGTAAAGGGCTGAGCCCTAGGCGAGCGGTGCCATCCACAACCCTGTCCTGGCGCGGAATTCGCGTGGTAGAGAAGCCAGTCCCGGCCGTCAGGAGACTTGAAAAAAGAGTTGTGGCCAGGCGCATACACGTTCGCACTCGGCGATTGCTGAAACACCGGGTTTGACGACTTGGTCCAGGAACGTGCGTTCAATAAGTCGGAACCGGAGACCGCCGTCAACATTCCAAGCGCATAGTAATCGGTCCAGCAAGCACTTGCGGAATAGGTGAGGAAGAGCTTTCCACCATGAACCAGGATCTCAGGGCCTTCATTCACGTCAATGTGAGGAGGATTTCCTCCCGGCATTTTGGGAGGCAGATCGCCCACCTTTTCCCATGGATACTCCGGGGTCGAAATTCGCGTGCGCTTACTTTCCACCGTCCAGGGGTTCGAGAGACGCGCGATGTAGATGTTCTGCGTACCATTCTCATCGCCTTCCCAGCCTGACCAAATCATGTACAACACGCCTTGATCTTCGAAGACAGATGCATCAATGGCCCATTTATCCGAAGCATCGGAGATCTTGCCTTTGAATTGCCAGTCACCCTGGAATGGATCGGGGTTCGAGTTCTCCAGCACGTAGATTCGGTGGGTTAGATTGGTGCCTGCATCGGCAGCGAAGTAGACGTACCAACGACCGCGGAGGAAATGTATTTCGGGTGCCCATATGTCGTGGGCGTAGGGGCCGCTCGAGGGCGGCGTCCAGATGACCTTGCTCGGTGCAGACTTCAGCTCTGCCAAGCTTCTCGTCTTCCAGAGTGTGAGGTTGTCGCCGGTCGTCCTCATGACATAGTAAAGACCATCTTCGTACTCCACCCAGGGGTCGGGGCCGCTCGGCAAGAGCGGATTGACGATGTTTTTTGACACGCCCGATGCCCGCTCCGGAAATAGCGAACTGCACAGGAGAATTGAAAGGGCTGCAACCAGAGACAACATTCGCTGCGTTCTCATAAGGTTTCCTTCGTGAGTTTCTTGCCGAGGGCAACTCGAGGAAATCGCCAAGCTGAAGAACGAATCGTTGAACGCCGGCATTCCGACAAGCTGGTCGAGCGGGTACCGTAAGAACTGTCGCGAGTTCTTGCCGGGAGCGCACTGAAGACAGAGACCATACCGCAAAAGATTGTAGCGCGTTTAAATGTAAACGTTTACCATGAGCAGCTGATCTTGGCCTTCAGGAGGGTTGGTTTGTTATGAAGCGTAGAGAATTTCTCCGCAATTCCGCCATCGCCGCGGGAGCGCTGGTCCTCAAATCTTCTCCCGTTGCCTTTGCACAAGGCGCGGATGCTCGTATCGAGATATTGCTGGACGAAACTCTAGGCGAGATCTCTCCTAATATTTATGGCCACTTCGTCGAAAATCTGAGTGGAGTTGTGTACGACGGGATTTGGGTTGGCGAAAAGTCGAAGGTGCCGAATATCAATGGCATTCGGAAGGAACTTGTCGATGAAATGCGCAAGATCAAGGCGCCGCTCGTACGATTCCCCGGAGGGTGCTTTGCAGACAGCTATGACTGGCGCGATGGGATAGGTCCGGCAGATAAGCGCCCCCGCCGCACCAACTTTTGGAATGGCGGCGAAAAGCCCGAAGCGCCGGATGCTCACCGTTACGATCCAAATCGCTTCGGCACCAATGAATTTGTGCAGTTCTGTCGGTCGATTGGGGCCGAGCCTTATCTCGCGGCAAACTTGCGCAGTCTTTCCGCAGAGCAACTGTACCGCTGGGTGGAGTACTGCAACTCACCAGCTGGCAGCACTTCTTTGGCGGATGACCGTGCCGCTGCCGGGTTCAAAGATCCTTTCAAGGTCCGCTACTGGGGAATTGGTAACGAATCATGGGGATGTGGAGGCAATTTCACAGCACAGGAGTACGCCGTTGAATACCGCCGATTCACGGCATGGGTACCTTCGTATCCGGGCATGGATCAACTTTTGTTTGTCGCTTCCGGGCCAAACGACGACAACTGGGATTGGACCCGTAATTTTCTAGAAGAGATTGTAAGAAAGGGGCCGCGAGAGGTCATGGGAATCTACGGCCTTGCTTTGCATTACTATGCGTGGAACCTAAGCCGCGGCAAGACCAAGGATTGGAACAAGGGAAAGGGCGATGCGGTCAACTTCGACGTGACTGATTGGTATGAGCTCTTGCAGCAAGGCGACGTGATGGAGTCGCTCATCAAAGGCCATTGGCAAGTTATGCAAGAGTTTGATCCCGCGCATCACATCAAACTAGTGGTGGACGAGTGGGGGCCATGGTACAAAGACGGCAGCGGATTGACGCCCACAAATCAGCTTGAACAGTTGCCAACGTTGCGCGATGCGGTGTTCAGCGGTTTGACGCTCGACACTTTCAATCGCCATCCGGAAAAGGTCGGGATCGGCTGCTGCGCGCAACTGATCAATTGTCTTAATAGCCTTTACCTGGCGCATGAAGGTAAGTTCTGTGTGACACCCGTTGGGCATACCTTCGCTCTCTACGCCGACCATCAGGGCGGGCAGAGTTTGCGAACCGAATTCTTGGCCCCCACGATTCACTACGATCGGGATGGTAATCAGGCACGCTTCTGGGGATTGAACGGCTCAGCATCCTTGCACGATCGCGAAATCGTGTTGACCGCCGTAAATCCGAGCGTAAAAGATGCAGTCGAAGCCCAGATTGCGATCCGTGGGGCGCGCGTGAGCTCCGGAACGGCCACCGTACTCACTGCTCCCGATCTACACGCTCGCAACACATTCGAGCAACCTCAGGCAATTGCGCCCACAACCGCAAAGGTACAAATTAAGGATGGCGCCCCGATATTCAGCTTCCCTCAAGCGAGTGTTGTGAAGCTGAACCTACAACTAGGGTGACAAGGGTTGGCGACTACGTGCCCCGGGGGCACTTTCTTCCTTGATAGCAGCGACACCTATCCGGATTTGCTACTCTAGGCTGTTCCAGAATCGTTGGTTAGAGGTTGAGCATGCTGAAAGGAACGAGCGTGTGTCTGCTGCTCTTGGTTTCTTTAATAATGGTTGGAATCGCTTGGACTGACGATGCTTCCCCGAAGAGTGGGCCATCTACGCCTCCCGTTGCCCCGCGGCGACCAGTGGAGGATCTGGTCCAGAACCATCGCATCGTTGATGCTTATCGCTGGCTGGAGGACGCTAAAAGTCCCGAGACGCAGAAGTGGGTCGAAGAAGAAGAAGAGTACACTCGCCGTTTGCTCGACCCTCTGCCGGGCCGCGAGCAACTGCACAAAAGACTAAGCGAGTTGATGGCGATCGGCAGCATCTCCGCGCCGCAGCTAGGCGGTCAGTACTACTTCTATACAAAGCGAGAGGGCACGCAAAATCAACCCGTGCTGCTGGTGCGGGAGGGAGTGCACGGAACCGACCGCGTCCTGGTGGATGTCAACAAGCTTGCCGCAGACGGAACCCTTGCTCTGGATTGGTGGGGGCCATCGGATGACGGCAAATACGTGACCTATGGGACCTCCCCGAGCGGGTCGGAGCTCAGCACGTTGCACATCATTGAGACTGCCACGGGGAAGCTGCTTCCGGACAGCATTGAACGCACTCGCGCCGCCAGCATCGCTTGGAAACTCGATAACTCTGGATTCTTCTACACTCGCTATCCCAAAAAGGGTGATGTACCGGAAGGTGAGGAGGTTTATCACCGCCGCGTGTTTTATCACGCATTGGGGAGCGATCCCGCAAACGATCCGCTCGTGTTCGGGAAGGAACTTGCACCCGAAGATTGGCCCGGGGTTGATCTTTCCAACGACGGGCGCTGGCTATTGATCAGCGTGGAGCAGGGCTGGACCAAGTCCGAATTGTACGTTCAAGACCTCAGAGATGGGAAAGAGCCTGTTCGGATCACGCAGGGGAAAAACTTCCTCTATGGCGGGCAAATCTACAACGGAAAGATTTTCATCACAACGAATGAAGACGCACCGAAATACCGGTTGTTTGTGGTCGATGCAGCTTCCGCTGCACGCCCCAATTGGAAAGAGATCATTCCGGAGAGTGATGCAATCTTTCAAGGGGCGGCGATTGTCAACGGGCAGCTCTTGGCGCAGTACGAAAAAAATGCGAGTTCACAGTTGAAGATATTCCACACGAATGGAAACGCAGTGGGGAATGTCCAATTGCCCCAAATTGGCACCATAGGCGGGATCGGGGGCAAGTGGAACCGGAAGGAAGTGTTTTTCAAGTTCAGCTCCTTCACCATGCCGGATTCGGTTTATCAGGTCGATCTGGCGAGCCGCGGAACGACCCTGTGGAGTAAGGTTGCGGCTCCCGGAATCGATCCGGCTCAGTACGAGGTAAAGCAGAGCTGGTTCAATTCAAAGGACGGAACCCGCGTTCCGATGTTCGTCTTCTACAAAAAGGGCCTGCAGCTCAATGGCAAGAATCCGACCCAGCTCACCGGCTATGGCGGGTTCAATGTCAGCAATACGCCAGAGTTTCGCGGCGACCGCTTTGCATGGCTGGAACGCGGCGGGGTGTATGCCGTTGCCAACCTGCGGGGGGGAGCTGAGTTCGGAGAGGCGTGGCACCGCGCCGGAATGCTCGACAAAAAACAAAATGTTTTCGACGATTTCATCGCTGCCGCCGAGTATCTGATCGAGCAGAAGTACACCGACAAAGAGCATCTGGCGATACGCGGCGGTTCAAACGGCGGGTTGCTGATGGGCGCTGTGCTCACCCAAAGGCCGGATCTCTTTCGGGCCGTTGTATGCCAGGTACCGCTGCTCGACATGCTGCGATATCAGAACTTTCAAATCGCCAAGCTCTGGATTCCGGAATATGGGTCGTCCGACGATCCCAAACAGTTCGATTGGCTGTACGCGTATTCCCCGTATCACCATGTCAAGGAACACACAGAATATCCAGCAATTCTTTTCATGACCGCGGACACAGATACTCGGGTTGATCCGATGCATGCGAAGAAAATGGCTGCCCTGATGCAGGCAGAGGCGGCGAATGGTAAGGATCCCGAACGCCCGATCTTACTCAGGGTGGACACCAAGGCGGGCCATGGCGCTGGAAAGCCTATCGCCAAACAGATAGACGAGCTGGTGGACATCTATTCGTTCCTGCTTTGGCAGGTGGGTAGGAAATAATCGACCCCCCAACAGTGGCTTTCGGCTAGATGGCCTCGACCATTGGCGTGGGTTTGCGGCACCGGTGAAAGCCTGCCATTGTTCGAGGGTTTTCAGTGGGGAACCAAATTGGCATCCCGCAGGGCACCATTAGGCGTCCCCCAGGGGTTCGAAAAGGTGGCCTTCAAGCCGATCAGCGATCTTGGGCAATTCCTTCCTGGCGTATTGCAGGAAATGTGGCGCAGCACGATGCGCTTCCAAAGCGGCGTCATCTTTATATTGCTCATAGATGAAGAAGCGGCGTGGCTCCGTTCGATGGCGATGGACCTGATATATAGAGCAGCCGGGCTCTTTGCGTGACTCGCCCGTGAGCTTCGCAAACAGGGCCGCGACTTCCGCCTCGCGGCCGGCCTTTGCCATCCAGGTTACTGCCAGCACTACCATTCTTGATACGCTCCTATCGCCGGGCTTGTGCCCGCGATCTACTATCCTCCATAGATTGCAGTTCAACGAGGAAGTCGTCAATAAAAATGGTTTCCTCACGGCCAGGCCCGGTGGAGACCATGGCGATGCGTGCACCGCTTTCTCGGGCGATGAATTCCAGATACTCGCGCGCCACTTGGGGGAGCTGGCGGTAGTCGGTGATCCCTTTTGTGCTGGTGTTCCATCCGGGTAAGGTGCGATAAACGCATTCGATCCTGTCCCAGTCGCTGGCTTTGCCAGGGACTTCGTCAGTGGGCTTTCCGTCGATCTTGTATCCGACGCATACCGGAATTTCCTTCAGCTCATCAAGCACGTCAAGCTTGGTGATCACCAGCCAGGATGTTCCATTGATCATGCCGGAATAACGTAAAAGTGGCAGGTCCACCCAACCGCAGCGACGCGGACGGCCGGTAACCGCGCCAAACTCGTTGCCCCGTTTGCGTATCTCGTCGCCCACCGCGTCGAACAGCTCCGTCGGAAACGGTCCTTCGCCCACCCGGGTGCAGTAGGCCTTGGTCACACCGATTACGCTGTTGATGGCAGTCGGGGCCACCCCGGTTCCGATGACCGCGCCCCCAGACGTCGCACTCGACGAAGTCACGAAGGGATAGGTACCGTGATCGATGTCGAGCATGGTTCCTTGCGCACCTTCGAACATCACCGAATCACCTTCGTTGATGGCACGGTTCAGCAGCACTGCCGTATCGCAAACGAAAGGCGCGACTTTCTTTGCGACTTCGGCGTATTCGGCGTACATCTTGTCGGGATCAAGCGGCTCGCTGTTGAACAGAGCATGCGCGATCATGTTCTTCTCTCTACATGCGTTCTCAATGTGCTTCTTGAGAAGCTCGAGATCACATAGATCCACGACGCGCAGCCCGCGGCGACCTGCCTTGTCTTCATAGGTTGGGCCGATCCCTCGCGAGGTGGTCCCGATCTTGACCCGGCCCGGAGCATTCTCCGACGCAAGCTCAATCATGCGGTGATACGGCAGAATCACATGCGCCCGGTTGCTGACGAAAAGATTGCCGTCCACCTGCACGCCAGCATCGCGCAACGCCGCAACCTCCTTCAGGAAGGCCATAGGATCGAGAACCACGCCGTTACCGATCACGGCCCGGCAGCCTTCGCGCAGAACACCGCAGGGCACGAGCTGCAGCACAAATCGCTTGCCGTGGATGATTACGGTGTGCCCGGCATTGTGGCCTCCGGCATAGCGCACCACGACCGAAAACTTCTCGGACAGAACATCAACGATTTTGCCCTTACCCTCGTCGCCCCATTGGGCTCCGACGACGACCGCAGTCTTGCCTTTCTGCAATTCACAAACTCCTGTTCAGGATTGTCGAGCCCGCTCCGAATCTGCGAAACGGCGCCCACACAGACGAGACTTGCCTTTGCACACGCTGATTGCCGCTTGCAACTGGCAATTAGGGAAATCGGGGAACCTGAGGCAGTCGAGGTGTACTAGGAATGATAACCTGCGCTCGACTGTAGGGGCCAATGGAATCTTTGGTTTCGGATAATCGAAGCAGCTGAATGTGGGGCGTTCTCCACCCGGTCCGGCGTGATTGACCACCCCTCTCTAAAATGTTATAAAAGCTAGTTTTGTGCAGGTCTGCCGGGCAGGAATCCCCAGCTCCCATTCGACGGCAGACGGCATCCAAGGTCCGATACTGCCAACTCGGCAGTTCCTTTTGTGTCTGGCCTTGGGGCGTGCTCGGATGCGGTTGTGCTGCCGTGGTGAAGGCGCATCCGCGGAGAAATCAAGCCTACTAACTCGTCGTCATGAAATCGATTGGAGGAATTCGCATGCGCATCTGGTCCGCCAGTTTTGCGTCTTTTCGGTCGCAAGCGTTCAAGGCTTTGCCGCTCTTTTTGCTGTCCTTGTTCTCCGCTAAGGCTTTCGCGCAGCCTGAACATGTGAGCGGAGAGGCAAACCTGAAACTGCCCGATCTGTCATCAATGTCGTTCCTGGGCATGGACGGACACAAGCTACTCATGATCGGCCTGTTGTTTTGCGTCTTCGGCCTGGGCTTTGGCCTAGTGATTTACTCCCGGCTGAAAAACCTACCCGTTCATCGCTCAATGCGAGAGATTTCCGAGCTGATTTACGAAACCTGTAAGACCTACCTCGTCACTCAGGGGAGGTTCCTATTGCTGTTATGGCTATTCATAGCGGTCATCATATTCCTATACTTTGGCTTGTTGGCACCGGTACCGGGGAAGCCCGTTGCTCTCACCCTACCCGTCATTCTGGGATTCAGTCTCGTCGGAATCGCGGGTAGTTATGGCGTGGCCTGGTTCGGTATTCGGGTAAACACTTTCGCCAACTCGCGTACGGCATTCGCCAGCCTGCGCGGAAAGCCGTACCCACTTTATGCGATTCCGCTTTCCGCCGGCATGAGCATCGGCATGATGTTGATCAGTGTTGAGTTGCTGATCATGCTGTTCATTTTGCTGTTTGTGCCGCCGGATTACGCCGGTGCCTGCTTCATCGGGTTCGCAATTGGCGAGTCGCTCGGCGCAGCGGCGTTGCGGATCGCGGGTGGAATCTTCACGAAGATCGCCGACATCGGTTCTGACCTGATGAAGATCGTCTTCAAGATTAAAGAAGACGACGCTCGCAATCCTGGTGTGATCGCAGATTGCACGGGGGACAATGCCGGCGATTCAGTGGGGCCATCCGCCGACGGCTTCGAAACTTACGGTGTTACCGGCGTGGCGCTGATCACGTTCATCCTGCTCGCGGTTAGCAAACCGGAGATTCAGGTGCAATTGCTGGTTTGGATCTTTGTCATGCGCATCATGATGCTGGTCGCCAGCGCGGTCGCGTATTTCTTGAATGGCGCCATCGCCAAGGCGAAGTACAGCGACTCGGATGAAATGAACTTCGAGGCTCCGCTGACCTCTCTGGTGTGGATCACGTCGCTCGTTTCGATTGCCCTGACTTACCTCATTTCGAAACTGATGATTCCCGACCTTGGCGGCGACACCACGCAGTGGTGGAAGCTTGCCACAATCATCTCCTGTGGAACATTGGCCGGTGCCATCATCCCAGAGCTAGTGAAGGTCTTCACGTCCGTAGAATCACGCCACACGAAGGAGGTTGTGATTTCCAGCCAGGAAGGTGGCGCGTCGCTCGGCATTCTTTCCGGCTTCGTGGCCGGGAACTTCTCCGCCTACTATCTCGGCCTTTCGATGGTCGCCTTGATGGCGGTTGGATACTACGTCAGCGAGATGGGACAACTCGGCGCTGCCGCCAGCATGGTTGCTCCGGCTGTATTCGCCTTCGGCCTTGTAGCTTTCGGCTTTCTCGGAATGGGGCCGGTGACGATCGCCGTCGATTCGTATGGTCCAGTTACCGACAACGCTCAATCGGTGTACGAGCTGTCGCTGATCGAGCAGCTTCCAAATGTCGAGTCTGAAGTGAAGAAAGATTTCAATGTCGACGTGAACTTCGAGCGCGCCAAGCACTTGCTCGAGGCAAATGACGGCGCTGGCAACACATTTAAAGCAACCGCAAAGCCCGTGCTGATTGGGACGGCGGTAGTCGGCGCAACCACGATGATCTTCTCAATCATCATGGCTCTGACGAATGGCCTCACCGCCAACAAAGAAAACCTTTCGTTGCTGCATGCTCCGTTTGTTCTAGGCTTGATTAGCGGGGGGGCCATCATCTACTGGTTCACCGGAGCATCCACGCAGGCAGTGACCACAGGCGCGTATCGAGCCGTGGAGTTCATCAAGCGAAACATCAAGCTGGAAGGTGTGGAAAAGGCGTCGGTTGCCGACAGCAAGAAAGTGGTGCAGATCTGCACCCAGTATGCGCAGAAGGGCATGCTGAACATCTTCTTGGCTGTGTTCTTTGCGACCTTGGCATTCGCCTTCGTTGAGCCGTTCTACTTCATCGGTTATCTGATTTCGATAGCGACATTTGGTCTGTATCAGGCCATCTTCATGGCAAACGCGGGCGGGGCGTGGGACAATGCCAAGAAAATTGTTGAAGTCGAGCTGAAGCAAAAAGGCACCCCCTTGCACGATGCAACGGTGGTGGGGGACACAGTGGGCGACCCCTTCAAGGATACATCGTCGGTAGCCATGAACCCGGTCATCAAGTTCACGACTTTGTTTGGTTTGCTCGCCGTCGAACTGGCCGTCGAGCTTGCTTCAAAAAACCAGGCGCTCACGCGCATTCTGGCTTTGGTCTTCTTTGTGGTGTCGTTCGCGTTCGTCTATCGCTCATTCTACGGAATGCGAATCGGTGCCGAAGTGAAAGGCCACGGAGCTGCGGCAGGCGAGTAGTCGAGGCCGCTATTTTTCGGGGTCGGCGGAAGCCGACCCCGCTGCTTTTAGGGTGCGAATAAACAATACCAGCTGCCAGCGCTGAAGGTCCGGCAATTTGCTGAACGAGGGCATTCCCTTACCCGCATTTCCATTCGTGATCTTCCAGAAAAGCGTGCCGTCACTTTGCTCCTGAACAATCGCGAGGTGAAAGTCCGCCGAATGCTTTTTCATCAGTCCCGCACCGTCATTTCCATGACACTCAACACAGTGACGAACAAACAGTTTTTTTCCGCCGGCGGCTGTGTCTGGTTTGTCAGTCAGCGGGTTCGAACGCGCGATAGCGGGGGCAGGGGCGCGCCATTCCGGGTCCAGCTGATAGGAAGGATTCTGTCCGAGGCCAAATAGCGACGCTCCCAACATAAAAATTAGAACGAAGCGAGACGACTTCATCGCTTTCCCCCAAACAGCCTTGAAACCTTGCTACCAAAGCCCGCGAGTTCGTAGCTATAGCCGAATCGGATCAGCACAGGATTGCTTTGGTCGGTGAGCCCGAACCCGGTTGAAAAACGCAGGCTAGAGTTGTCGCCAATTGCCCAAGAAACGACCGGCGCAATATAGTGCGCACTGCCATGAGGGCTGAAGCCGAGTGTGCTGCCCAAGCCTCCATACATCTCCACACCGGCAATAAAGTTCTCGCGACAAAGACGGCAATTCTCGCCCGATGCCAGCGTTGCCAAAGGACGACTGACGCCGAAGGCGTAGCCAAACTCCACCCCTTCGGACTCCGACAGGTTCTTGGTGGCGATGAAGTTCTCTGAGATGTTCCAATCGCGGAAATCGCTGGACAGGATCAGCTTGCTCTCCAGTTCGTGGGCGTGCTCGCCTCGTAGCTCGCGGTTGCTCGAAGTGAGGTCCGGGCCGCCACCTTCAATTTCCTTCTGAATGCGGCTGGCTTCGTTGACGCTCTCGTATTCCAAATACAGCACCGGATTGATCCAATGCTCCCGATTGAAGGGCTTATAGCGATTCTCAAAACGCCATCCGGTGAAGACCGTGCTGTCGCCCCAAACGGAACTGCTCTCCAAATAGAGCTCTGAGGTCCATTGAGCGGTGACGCCATACTCGAGTTCCAGGTAGGGAGCGGTATAGAACCGTTGCCCAGAGCGAGGGATTCCGGTAGTGGTGGTGGTTTCCACTTCCAGGTTCCCCGGCTCTTCCATGTGATGTGTATAGGTAACGAAGAACGGACTCTCCTGGGCGGAGCAAATGGTGGTTGCGCTGGCTATGATCACGGCTAATTGAAAGGCTATTCGTCTCATATCTAGTTGCAACTGAGTTGCACATATAACTACAAGGTTCATCTTAGGATGAGCAGCCAAGCGGGTCAAGAGTATGGGTGTGTTTTCTGTGTCAGGACATTTGCAACTACCTGCAACTGCTATCCCGGCGAGGTGGCGCGGCACTGCGCACAGTATCCGCCCACTTCTAGGCGGGACACCACAATGTGGAAGCGGCAATCACGCTGGATCTGGCCTTTGAGACGGTCGAATAAGTCACTCTCAAACTCCATAATCTTGCCGCAGCGCAAGCACGCCATGTGAATGTGGTCTCGCTGGGGACGGCGCTCGTAAAAGTGCTTCTCTCCCTGCATGTGCATTAGATCGAGTTCATCGATGAGTCCGTGGCGCTTCAGAAGACTCAACGTGCGATAGACGGTCACGCGGTCAATTCCAGGATCCAATTTCTGGGCATGGCGTAGGATTTGCGCCGCATCGAGGTGTTGTTTTGCCGTTTCGACGACACTCAGGATGGTTCGACGCTGGTGCGTCAGGCGAACCCCGCGGGAGGCAAGAACGGACTGCAATCTTCCTGGCGCTTCGGTTTCCGGCAGAGGCATGAGGCAATCCTTATGTGAAACTCTGTTGCAATAGAGTAGCGCAAGAAGCGCCCCCCGCCAAACTTCAAAAGGCTTTCTCGGGCTTAGGGGAGATTGGTAGCGGGGTACTGGTCGCCCCGCATCTTCATCTTCACGCTGTGCGCCAGCTTTTCAATTTCATCGGCTTTCTTGACCACATCGAGCGAAAGGATGTTCTCGTTCGTCTTGTCTACGTACTCTTTCAACTCGGTTGAGAGCTTCAGCAACCTCTCGGTGTCACGTTTGAGTTCCGCCTGTCGCTGCTGGTTGGCCTTCTTCTCCATGCTGCGACGCATTTCTGGGGGGATGCCTGGACCTTCGTTTTGAGAACCTGTTTGCCCTGCACCCGGGATGCTGTGCTGTGGATCGATTTGGGCGGTAACATCAGAGAACGGGCAAGCACACAACGCGAGAAAGAGCGAAATAGATAGGACTCGGTGCACAGGAAACCTCGCTGGTACTCAGAATTATATGCGTCCGGCCAAACGGGCGTCGTAACTGCGATTGCTATAATGCAGGCACTCTATGCTGTTGAACTTCCAAATGAAATTGCCGAGTGAAGCGAGTCTGCCGGCTTTGTTACGCGATTGGCGCGGAGACACAATGAACTTCTTCCGCTACGATGCGCCGAAGGTACTCGTCATCATCCTTGGCGCGTATGTCCTCATCAAGATCCTACGTCGGTTCGCACAAAAGAGTGCAGACCTGCACATCCGGAAGCTGCCTCCGGGAATTCGCGTACAGCAGGTTCGTACCGTCACCAGCGTTTTTACCAGTGTTGGGGTCTTCGCCATCGTCTTCGTTGCCATATTGATGGTGCTTTCCGTCTTCAACTTCAATCTGGGCCCGATGCTCGCCAGCGCCGGAATAGCGGGACTCGCGATCGGTTTTGGTGCTCAGACCTTGGTACATGACTTCATCAATGGTTTTTTTATTCTTCTTGAGAACCAGTACGACCTTGGGGATGTAGTCCGGATTGCGGGCGTAAAGGGCACGGTTGAACGCATGAGCCTGCGCAACACGGTATTACGCGACGAGGATGGAACGGTTCACATCGTTCCGAATAGCTCCATTCAAATTGTGTCGAATGCCACGCGCGACTGGTCTCAACTGGCGCTGCGAGTCGTCGTCGCCTACGGAGAACCAAGCGACAAAATCGTGAGGCTGCTCATCGAAGTGGGGGAGGCCGTGAGACACGATCCAGCTTTTTCCGACGACGTGGTAAGTGACATTCAGGTCCCAGGAATCGACCGCATTGGCAATGGCGAAGCGGAATACCTCGTGCTGATCAAGACCCGACCCAATAAGCAGTGGGCGGTAAGCCGTGAGCTACGACGCCGGATTAAGGAATGCTTCGAGAAGAACAACGTGCAGACTGCGGGACCGGGGCGAGTTTACGTGATCGATCAAGGAACGGGCAAAGCTTCCTGAAAAAGAGCTGGCAGAATAGCTCACTTTTGGCACTTCGGGCAATAGTGGCTGCTTCGCCCTGCGATCACCACCCGCTTGATCGTGGTTCCGCACTTCCCGCACGGCCTGCCTGTTCGTCCGTAGACGCGGTGTTTGATTTGGAAAAATCCTTCCTCACCGTCTGCGTCCACGTAGTCGGAAATGCTCGAACCGCCAAGCCGGATGGCCTCCTTTAGGACCTGCTTCAGTCGTTTATGCAGGCGGCGTAGTTGTTCAGAGGTAAGCGTCGCCGCCCGGCGGCCAGGCCGGACACCGGCGCGGTGCAATGCCTCATCGGCATAGATGTTCCCGACGCCGCTGAGCAATTTTTGATTCAGCAAAGCGCTTTTGATCGGGGTCTTTCGATCTCGAAATAGGTTCGCGAAATCAGTGGCAGAGATAGTGAGCGGTTCCAAACCTGGAGCCGTGAAGTTCTCCAGTATGGCGAGCCTTCCGAATCGACGCGGGTCCACAAAGCGCAATTCTCTTCCGGAAGCAAGCCGCAGGACTGCATGGGTGTGTTTGGCAACTTCGCTCGCTGGCGGGCAAACCAGCAGCTGTCCAGTCATCCCTAGGTGAACAATCCACTGCGCACTCGCACTATCCCCAGAGGTACCGGACTCTCCCAGATCGAAAACAATGTGCTTGCCCGAGCGCCGGACATTCAGGATCTTTTTTGCGTTGAGAGCCGCTTCCATGTCCGCCGCCGAAGATTTCAGCGGCTCGGGTTTGGATCCCAACCACACCGACTCGATCACATCGCCGGAGACTCGCCTGGCAAGTCCGCGAGCGATGGTCTCGACTTCGGGAAGCTCAGGCACCGGGACTCACTGCGCCAGTTCATATCCGGCAAAAAAGAAACTGAGCTCAAAGCGTGCGGTATCCTCGGCATCAGAACCATGAATGGCGTTGTATTCGATGCTGGTTGCCCACTTTTTCCGGATAGTTCCTTCCTCGGCCTGGGCTGGGTTGGTTGCACCCATTAGCTTGCGCAGATCGGCGATGGCGTTCTCTTTTTCCAGCGCGAGCACAACGATCGGTCCGCTGGACATAAAGTCGGTCAGAGAGTTGAAGAATGATTTATGCGCGTGCACGGCGTAGAACTGCTGGGCCTGGTGCTTCGAGATTTCGAGCATCTTCATGGCGATGATACGAAAGCCGTTCTTCTCGAATTGCTCAATAATGTCGCCGATGGCATTGCGCTTTACTGCGTCGGGCTTAACGATGGTAAGTGTGCGTTGAAGAGTTTTCATAATTCGTCGTTCGTCTTCGACCGTTTTGTCCCAGCGAGGCCTCTCGTATTTCCTTGGCGTCCTTCGCAGCGATTCTTTGCGCTGAAAAGGCGTTCCCCTCAAGGGGCGAGAAGGTCAAAATGCGACTATTTCCCCCGCAAGGCAGCTGCGACAGTCTCTCCGATCTCGGCTGGTGTGGGGCAAACGCGGATCCCGGCAGCCTGCATTGCCTTGATCTTTTCAGACGCCGTGCCATGCCCACCGGAAATGATAGCGCCCGCATGGCCCATGCGGCGTCCGGGAGGGGCGGTCTGCCCCGCGATAAACCCAATGACCGGCTTCTGCATGCGCGTTTTGACAAACTCCGCAGCTGTCTCTTCGGCGTCGCCGCCGATTTCGCCGATCATCACTACAGCTTCTGTTTGAGGATCGCGGTTGAACAGGTCCAAAGCGTCAACAAAATTTGTCCCAATGATTGGATCACCGCCAATGCCGATCGCAGTGGACTGGCCGATCCCACGGGTGGTCAATTGATGCACCGCTTCATAGGTTAAGGTGCCGGAGCGCGACACTATGCCGACATTCCCTTCCTTGTGAATCCGGCCTGGCATGATTCCGATCTTGCACTTGCCAGGGGAGATGATTCCCGGGCAATTCGGTCCGATTAAGCGCGCACGGCGCGTCTGCAGAAATTCCCAAGCTTTGACCATGTCGAGCGCCGGAATGCCTTCGGTGATGCAGATGACAAGCTCGATTTCTGCAGCGGCCGCCTCCATAATGGCGTCGGCTGCGAACGGCGGGGGGACAAAAATGACCGAGGCGTCGGCGCCGGTTTTGTCCACGGCTTCCTGGACAGTGTTGAATACTGGCCAGCCTTCATGCGTGGTGCCACCTTTGCCGGGAGTCACCCCACCGACGATTTTGGTTCCGTATTCGGCGCATGCCTTCGCGTGAAAAGTTCCTTCGCGACCAGTGAGGCCTTGAACAATAACCTTCGTTGATTTATCGACCAGAATGCTCATTTATCTTTCTTCAGACCACTGGGCGAAAGCCCCAAATGTTCCTTTGTGAACCTCGTTGTTGTTCAACCTCCCGAAAGCACGGCGCCACCGAGGAAGCTGCTCTTACACCTTGTTCGCCGCTGCAACCACTTTCTCTGCTGCATCTTTCATGGTTTCAGCCACGATGAAATTCAGTCCCGACTGCTGCAGGATGTCCCTTCCCTGCTCTACGTTGGTCCCTTCAAGCCGCAGGACAACGGGAAGCTGAATGTGCGTTTTGTTCGCGGCTTCGACCACGCCTTTTGCCAGCGTGTCGACCCGCAGGATGCCGCCGAAAATGTTGATCAGCACCGCCTTCACGTTCTTATCGCTCAACAGGATTTCAAACGCATGTGTCACCTGCTCGGCGTTGGCGCCTCCGCCCACGTCGAGGAAGTTCGCGGGCATCCCGCCAGCATGCTTAATAATGTCCATGGTGGCCATGGCGAGGCCGGCACCGTTCACCATGCATCCAACATTTCCGTCGAGCTTGATGTAGTTCAGGCTGTACTTCGACGCTTCGACTTCGAGCGGATCTTCTTCGGTGATGTCGCGCAGTTGTTTCAGTTCAGGATGCCGGAAGAGCGCGTTGTCATCGAAGTTCATCTTCGCATCAAGCGCGAACAGACCTCCGTCGCTGGTGGTGATAAAGGGATTGATTTCCATCAGGGAGGAGTCTGTCTCCTCGAACGCCCTATAAAGGCCAGTCATGAATTGCACCGCCTGGCCGATCTGCCCAGGCTTGAGTCCCAGTTGAAACCCGAGCTTGCGCGCCTGGAATGGTTCGAGCCCCATGCCCGGATCGATGTACTCTTTCAGAATTGCATTCGGGTTCTCCGCCGCGACTTGCTCGATCTCCATGCCGCCAGCCTGCGACGCCATGAACACCGGTTTCGCCTCGGCACGGTCGAGCACGATGCCGAGATAAAGCTCTCTTTCGATGGGCAGTGTCTCCTCGATCAGCAGGCGACGCACAATGCGGCCCTCGGGCCCGGTCTGATGCGTCACCAGGGTCATGCCGAGCATCTTCGAGGTAAGTTCGAGCGATTCTTCTACCGACTTGGCGATTTTGACGCCACCGCCCTTGCCGCGTCCGCCGGCATGGATCTGCGCTTTCACCACGACGCCGCTTGCGCCGGAGTCGAACAGGGACTTGGCTGCGGCCTCGGCCTGCTCACGGTTCTCGACAACCTCGCCGCGCGGCACCGGGACACCATACTTCTTGAGAACTGCTTTCGCTTGATACTCGTGAATTTTCATCTAGCTATCGAATTCCCCACGGGACTTCTGATTGGGTGGGTGGGAATCTGCTTGCGGCTATCGGGAGCGCGTCAGCAAACTAATAATTTTATAGAAGAACTTGGGCTGAAGCAAAGCCATGGGTTGGATTGACGGGAAAACAAAAGGGTCGGACAAGAATGTCCGACCCTCCAGAAATAAACACGAGCGATTAGCCTGACCCGGTTCGACGAGTACTATTCTTTTTCTTGCTTGCTGGCCTCGTCCTCGGGGGCGGCCTGGGCTTGCTGTTGAGCTTCGGCCTCTTCCATCGCCTTGCGCGTTTCTTCCGCCTTCTTGGCGCGGGCCTCGGCTCGCTTTTGGCGCTTTTCGTCAAGCACCTTCTCACTGCCGAGCAGCTCGATGAACGCCTTGTCGGCGCCATCGCCCTTCTGCCACGCCGTGCGGACGATGCGCGTGTAGCCGCCATTGCGGTCGCCGAAGCGCGGTCCGATCGTGTCAAACAGCTTCGCGAGCGCCTCGTCGGTCATGACATACGCAGCTGCCTTACGGCGCGCTGCGAGATCACCCTTTTTGGCAAGAGTGATCATCTTCTCAATGGAAGGACGCAGGGCTTTTGCCTTCGGCACCGTGGTCTCGATGCGCTCTTCCAGGATTAACGAAGTAACCATGTTGCGCAGCAGCGAGCGCCGATGCGAGGTGGTACGTCCGAGTTTGAATCCAGCAACTTTGTGACGCATAGAGAACCTCAGTTGTCAGTTGTTAGTTCCTAGTTCCTTGGCCCATGCAGCGGCCAACGGGCAACTCAGAACTGGCACCCGGAAAAGGTGTGCGCGGCACCCCGCGCTAACAACCTAGTAGTTATCGTCCGGGCCGTAGGCCGACGCGGGGAGCACCTGGTTCGAAGTCGGGCCAGGGACAGCGTTCCCATGCTCATCGATCTTCATGCCCAGGCTCAATCCCATCGTGCCCAGAATTTCCTTAATTTCATTCAGCGACTTGCGCCCGAAATTCTTTGTCTTCAGCATTTCGGCCTCGGTCTTCTGCACCAGTTCGCCGATCGTCTGTATGTTTGCGTTCTTCAGGCAGTTGTAGCTGCGCACCGAAAGCTCAAGTTCTTCGACCGAACGGTTCAGGTTCTCGTTCTTGATCTCGGGTTTGCGATCTTCGGTCGTGGTACCGGTCTCGATGTCCTCTTCGAAGTTGATGAAGATGTTCATGTGGTCCTTCAGCAACTTCGCCGCGAGGCCGATGGCGTCGGCGGGAATGATCGAGCCGTTGGTCCAGACTTCGAGGGTAAGTTTGTCGTAGTCGGTGATCTGACCGAGACGCGCCGCTTCGACCGTGTAGTTGCACTTGCGAACCGGGGAGTGGACCGAGTCGATTGGAATGAATCCGATACCCAGGTCCTCGTCGAAATTCTTGTCGGCCGAAACGTAGCCGCGGCCACGCTTTAAGCGCATTTCCATGTCGAGCCGTCCACCTTCGCTGACCGTCGCAATATAAACATCCTTGTCGAGCACTTCGACATCGGCGTCGGCTTCGATCATGCCAGATGTCACTACACCCGGCTGGTCTGCGCGCAGATAGATTGCTTTCGGAGCATCGCCGCTAAGCTTGAACGGAATCTGCTTCAGGTTGAGGATAATATCGGTCGCGTCCTCGACCACGCCCGGGATCGACTGGAATTCGTGGAGCACCCCTTCAATCTTCACCGCCGTAACCGCCGCGCCCTCGATGGAGCTCAGCAGCACGCGGCGAAGCGCGTTACCGATGGTCGTGCCAAAGCCGCGCTCAAACGGCTGGGCCCAGAAAATTCCGTACTTGTCGGTGAGGGTTGAAGTGTCAACTGCGAGACGTTTTGGTTTTTGAAAACCCTTCCAAAGCATTTGTTTCTCCTCTCGGCCAATTGGCTCAAGGCTGACTCGCTCAGTGGTCCGACTGAGGTCAATGTCAGCCAAGGCTGATCTGGCGCGAAAAGTGGACCGAAAAAACTGCTATCGGCTATTGGCAAGGCGGTCGTGCTTCGGTCTTTGCCAAGAGCTCACAGCCTACCGCTACTTGCTATAAAGTTCGACGATCAGCTGTTCGTTGACCGGTAGCTGAATATCTTCGCGCTTGGGCAATGCGAGCACTTTCCCGCGATAGTTATCGCGGTCGATCTCAAGCCAAGTGGGCGCAGTTCCGTGTGCGGCAAATTCCTTTGCCTGCTCGAGAACCGAAAGCTTACGACTGGCTTCGCGGATCGTGATCTCGTCGCCAACGCTTACCTGGAACGAAGGAATGTTCACTTTGCGTCCATTGACGGCCACGTGACCGTGACGAACCAACTGGCGGGCCTGACGGCGCGACACTCCGAACCCAAGCCGATAGATCGCCGTGTCGAGACGGCGCTCCAGTTGCTGCAAGAGCATTTCGCCGGTTACGCCTTTTGAACGCGCAGCCTTCTCAAAGTAGTTGCGGAACTGGTTTTCCTGAGTGAAGTAGATGCGCTTGGCTTTCTGCTTTTCGCGGAGCTGAAGGCCGTAGCCCACAACCTTTGCCTTGCGATCTTTTCCATGCTGGCCGGGCGCAAAATTGCGCTTCTCGACGGGACACTTATCGGTAAAACACTTTGCGCCCTTGAGGAACAACTTCATGCCCTCGCGGCGACATAAACGACACACTGCGTCTTTGTAACGTGCCAAGTTTTCTTCTCCTATTGCCTTTTTTTCGTCCAGTTTACGGGTCTGGCTAACCCTTCGTCCTGGACAGAGTTCCCTGGCTAGGTGGCCCGGTGGCTACCGAGATCCTGGCCGACCAGCCCTAACCCTCACAACCCTTACACCCTGCGCCGTTTCGGCGGTCGGCAGCCGTTGTGCGGAATCGGCGTGACGTCCTTGATAGCGCGAACTTCAATGCCAGCGGCTTGCAGCGCACGAATTGCTGACTCACGGCCTGAACCCGGGCCACTCACACGCACTTCCACGCTGCGAACACCGTGATCCCGGGCCATGTTGGCGGCGTTCATCGCGGCTTGCTGCGCGGCAAAGGGCGTTCCTTTCCGTGACCCGCGGAATCCGAGCGATCCCGAACTCTTCCAGGAGAGCACATTGCCCGCCTGATCGGAGATGGTCACGATCGTGTTGTTGAAGGACGCCTGAATGTGCACCACGCCAAACGAGACGTGCTTGCGTTCCTTCTTCTTGAAGGTTTTCTTCTTCCCCTTCTTCTCCGGGGCAGCTGCGCCGCCCACTCCTGCTGCTGGTTTTGCCATAAATTCAGTTTCCAGTGGCCGATGGCCAAGTTTTCACGATTCATGCTCGTGCCGCGGCCACGCCTCCAGGCAATTGACCACTGGCAATAGGCAACTAGGTTTTAGCTGACGCCTTCTTCTTGTTCGCGACGGTGCCCTTACGCGGGCCCTTGCGGGTGCGCGCATTCGTGTGGGTACGCTGTCCGCGGACCGGTAGATTGCGACGGTGGCGGCTCCCGCGGTAGGATCCAATTTCGATAAGCCGCTTGATGCTCATCGAAACCTCTTTCCGCAGATCACCTTCAACCAGTCCCTCGTTCTCGATCACCTGGCGGATACGGTTAACCTCGTCTTCACCCAAATCCTGGATCTTCTTCATCGGATCCACGTTGGCTTCTTCAAGGATGCGAGTCGAGCGCGAAACGCCGATTCCGTAGATGTAGGTGAGGGCGATAAACGACCGCTTATGCCGCGGAAGATCGACGCCTGCAATTCGTGCCATAAATCCTAACCTCGGCGGCTAAAGGCCGCAGTGTTAAATTTCGTTTTTCGCAGGGCTCAAAATCGTGCGCATCCCGCTTTTACTTTGAGCTGTGAGCTTCGAGCTGCAACTCCACTTGTTGCCAGCTCGCGCTCAAGGGCCTCAGCTATCCCTGCCGCTGCTTGTGTTTCGAGTTTTCGCAGATAACCCGCACCACACCTTTGCGATGAATGATCTTGCACTTATCGCAGATTTTCTTAACTGAAGCCCGTACCTTCATAAACCTTAGTTCCCCGTCGTCCGTGGCCGGTCGCCACTTCTTGTTGTTCGTTCTTAATCGTCTGTTGGCCGAGCTATCACAGCCCGTACCAATCTTTGAGGACTGCTAGCCGCTACATGCCAGCGGCTAGGATCCTACTTATATCGGTAAACAATTCGTCCGCGATTCAGATCGTACGGCGAGAGCTCGACTGCAACTTTGTCCCCTGGCAGGATGCGGATGAAATTCTTGCGCATTTTGCCGGAAACGTGCGCCAGTACCTGGTGCTTATTTTCCAGTTCCACCTTGAACATGGCATTGGGCAGCGGTTCGAGAACCGTTGCCATGACTTCGATCGCGTCCTCTTTGCTCATCGACTCCTTAGATCAAAGCTGTGAGCGTTCAGCAGCGAGTCGCAAGCAATCTCTTGGGATCGCTCGCCACTCGGGCTCGCTCGGAGCTTATTGCGTCAAAATCAGCGGCCCATTCCTTGTCACTGCCACGCAGTGTTCAAAATGTGCGCTGCAACTGCCGTCCAATGTGACCGCCGTCCACTTATCTTCCAGAACCCTGGCTTCCGGGCCTCCGGAATTCACCATCGGCTCGATAGCCAGGACCATCCCTTCGCGAAGCCGCATATCAGCCCCGCGCGATCGGAAATTTGGAACCTGAGGCTCTTCATGCAGCTTGGTTCCGATGCCGTGGCCCACAAATTCTCGCACCACGCTGAAGCCATGCGCCTCGACAAATTCCTGGACAGCGCCGCCAATGTCGCTGATCGTGTTTCCGATCTTCACTTGCTCAATCGCCTTGTAGAGTGACTGCTCAGTCACTTCCATGAGGCGCTTGCGCTCAGACGAAACCGAATCTCCCACGGCTACCGTGATCGCCGCGTCACCGTAATAGCCATCAAGCACCACGCCACAGTCAACCGAAACAATGTCGCCTGCTTTCAAAACCCGCTTCGCCGATGGAATCCCGTGAACAATCTCGTCGTTAATCGACGTGCACAGCACACAAGGATAACCGTAATATCCTTTGAACGCCGGCTTCGCTCCGGATTCTGTGATCCGGCGCTCGGCGAGCTTCTCCAGATCCATCGTGCTGACGCCGGGCGCTACCAGGTTCCGAAGTTCATCGAGCACCTGACGCACGATGTGGCCACTGCGCCGCATTTTGTCGATTTCCGACTGCGACTTGCAGACAATGGCCATTCTCTCTAACTGCTCCCTGCTGCTCCCTGCGCATTCTGGTCGATCGCTTCGATCAACGTCCCAGTCACTTCATCGACGGGAAGGTCACCATTGACCTCCACCACCCGACCCAACCGGCCATAGTGCTCCGCGACCGGCTTGGTCTGGCGCTCATATGTGTCAAGGCGTTCCCGTATGACTTCCTCGCGGTCATCATCGCGGGTGACCAGCTTGGAGCCGTCAACATCACAGATTTCTTCAACAAGCGGCGGCTGGGAATGGACGTTGTAGATCCGCCCACAGGTGGGACAAGTCCTGCGTCCAGTGATCCGGAGCAACAACTTATTATAGTCCACC
>Ga0207674_10000863_pt1 | contig 39645 bp, 34 predicted proteins | sample KBSCornC72_FD_184303 | JGI IMG/M metagenome (GOLD analysis project Ga0207674, IMG submission 184303) | Corn rhizosphere microbial communities from Kellogg Biological Station, Michigan, USA - KBS Corn C7-2 (SPAdes) (version 2) | ecosystem: Host-associated > Plants > Roots > Rhizosphere > Soil ... | reverse complement strand
GGAAGCCGGTCACGCTGGCGACCCTGACGTTGCTCTGGCCGGCGGCTGCCGCGGCGGCGGTCACCGTCGGCCCCGCGCCGAACACGATCGAGTTGTTGTTCTCGAGCACCGCGTTCGCGGTCGAGACGTTCCCGACGTCACAGCCCGCGCGCGTGTACGGAACCCACGGCGCCGGCGTGTTCTTCGGCTGCCCGGAGTCGCCGTTGACCATGTTGAAGTTCGTGTCCGCCGGCGGCGTCGGCGGGTTGGTCGCCGCGTTCCCGCCGTCGGTGATGTCCGTCCAGTACTTGAACGACGACGAGAAGCCGACGCTGCCGTTCGGGCGGAAGAACCCGTACGAGTTCGTGACTGCCTGGCCCATCCGGTCCGGGTAGAGCCCGGTCAGCGCGCTCAGGATCCCGCCGGCCGTGTGCGAGATGAGGATCGTGTGCTCGTTGTCGCTGAGCGTGCCGTTGTCGGCCAGGAAGTTCTTCAGATGCGGCATCTGCTCGAGGTCGGACGCGAAGTTCGAGCGGTCCCGCAGCAGGTGCGTGTTGTCGAACTGCAGGTAGATCAGGTGCTTGATACGGCTGTGGCCGCCGTTGCCGAGGTCGCAGCCCTGGCGGTTCGGGCTTCGGCTCGAAGACCGCCGCGAAGCCGCCCCGGAAGCCGCCGCTGTGATGGCGAGCGCGACCACGAGCGCGATCGCACCGCCGACTTTCAGACGAGTTCTCATGCTCCCCCTCCTGGTTTGCGAGTAACGGTCTCGACCTTAGGCCAGGCGCGCCAATCCGCAAGGGTCAATCTGGCGCAGAAACGGTAGGGATTTGGTGATTTTTCGGGCCTCGAGCAAGACGAAAGCCCCGCCGCGAGACGGAGCTTTCGCTCTTCTCCACGCGGGGTTAGGCCGTCGCGCAGACGACCTCGACCGAGAAGCTGTGTTCCATCCCGCCGTTGTTCTTGACCGTGACGCGCCACGAGGTCGGCGTCGGCACCTCGGCGGCGTTGCTCGACATGAGGACCATCGTCGGATCCAGGCCTACGGGCCCTCCGCCGGTCGCGACTTCGTTCGCCTGGCAATGGGCGCTGGCCGTCATGATCGTTCCGGCCGGGACGTACGCCCACGGGCTCTGCCGGTTCATCACCCGAAGATGTGCGACTCCGGAGTCGCCCTTCGGGCCCTGGTCGCCCTTCGGCCCCTGCGGGCCGGCCGGGAGCTGGCCCTTCTTGAAGTCGGCGGCGAGCAGGGAGTGGTTCTTGACCTTGGCGCTCGTGACGGCGTTCCTCTTCAGCTGGGGCGTGCCGACGGAGCTCCTGCCGAGGACGAGCTTGCCCGCAGCGTGGCCGACGGGGGTGGCGCCCAGCACCGCGACCGCGAGAGCGGTGAAAGCGGCGGCGGTTGTGATCTTCGACCTGAACATCGCATGGCTCCTTTCGTTGTCCACGCCGAAGGTCGCACGTATCGCCCGCTGCAGGAATACGGCCGCCACCCGAGTCGGGGTGCGGCAGACCGAACCCTCAGTCGCGCTCCACGGTTCCGGTCGCGAGCGGCTGCCACTGCCCGATCGTGCCGAGCCAGGGCACGCTCATGGACGACGTCCCGTCGAGCCGGAAGACGCCGGACCAGACGGTTCCCCGGTTGCGAATCGTCCACCGGACCGCCTCCACATGGGCCTCGAGCGTCGTGAACTGCAGCAAGGAGAGCTCGTCCCGCCAGAGCGAGACGAAGAGCAGGGTCGCGCCGCCGCGTAGGCGGAGATGGGCGTCGACGAGGCCCGGAATCTCGTGGCGGCCGATCCGCCGGAGCCTGCGGAAGCGGAGCATCGCCCCGGGGATCGACCGCCAGCTCGCAAACGTGATCCTGGTCACGACGCAGACGGGCTCGTGCTCGTTCACGACCAGGGCGCGCCGAGTGTGAAGACGATCGCGACCGAGAGCACGCCGAGGAACGTGACCGAGGCGAGCCGGACGGTCCCGGCCGCGCGGAGGAGCCCCAATCCGGGGGACGTTGCGGACGAGGGGCTCCGACTCTGCGCGATGACCGCACCTGCGAGGGCGATCCCGAGCCCGAGACCGTAGGAGGCGAGGACGAACGGGGCGAGCACCGGTGAGACGAACGCCGCGACGAACAGCACCATGAGCCAGTAGAGCGAGCTCAGCCGGATCGTCGAGAAGCCCAGGCCGAGATCGAATCCCCAGAGCGCCCAGGCAGTCCGGGCGCCGCGCTCCCGGTACCAGGTCGAGCAGGTCTGACGGCGGAGCGTCGGCGTCCGCAGGCGGAGGTCTGCCAGCAGGAGGAGGCAGCCGGCGGCGCCGACCGCGGCCGCCAGCGTCCGCTCACCCGCGAGCGCCTGAACGGCGACTCCGAGCAGGCCGATCACCGATCCCGTGATCGCGGCGCCGGCCATCGCGCAGATCGTGAAGACCGCGACCGTCCCGACCGAGCCTCGTACCTGACGCGTCCCACGCACGCGGGGACCGATGACCCCCACCATCGAGGCCCCTCAGGGGCTGCAGAGCTGGGGCAGCGCAGCCAGGAACGCGATCACGAATGCGGCGCCGAGCGTCACCGCGGCTTCAGATCGCGTGCGCGGAACTCCAGCTGGCCGCTGCTCTGCGTGATCGCGACCGTTCCACACGAGCACCCGGGGCACCCGCTGCCCGCGTAGCACTCGCCGCAGAGCCAGACGCGGTGCGTTGGATCGACGCAGTACCAGGCCCACCGAGTACAGCCGCTGCCGCAGTCGTACCCCTGGCCGCGGCAGTGTCCGCATTGAGTCTGGTAGGCGAGGACGCAGCAGCCGGCGCCCGTGGTGCTCGCTCCGGTCGAATTGGCCTTCCCGAGCCCCGCGGCGACGACCGCGACTCCGAGGCAGGCCTTCGCGGCTCGCCCCAGTAGTCGACCGCGCGTCGTCGGCGACTCGTCGACCTCGCTGAGTTTTTCGAACCGCTCGTAGAGCGTCACGTCACACCTCCACTGGTCGGGGTGGAAACGGCCGAGTCGCCGGGCGCCGGCGACTCTGTTGTTTCGAGCAGCTGCTGAAGCTGGCGCGGGTTGCGGACGACCGCCCCCTCGGCGACGATCCCGTCGCGAACGACGATCGCCGCGGGCCGCAGCGCGATCCCGAACGCGTCCGCGTACTCGTGGTCGAGGTCGACGACGACCGCGTCCCGCTCGACGCTGGCCTCGCCGAGCAGCTCCGTCACCTCGTCGTGATTGCGCGCCTGGAGAACCACGACGACGTGCTCTTCGAATCGTGCAAGGAGCTCCGGAAGCCCCATCGCCACCAGCCTGCAGGTCGCGCAGTCGGTGCTGAGCAGGACGAGGACGCCGTCGCCCGAGGCGGCGTTTTCGGACCAGAGGGTTCGCGCAGGCTCGGGCAGCTGCCGGCCCGCGAGGTTGCCCACGCTGACCGGGACGGGGCGGTTGTCGAAGTCGAGCTCGCGCCTGATCTGGGACAGCTGGCGGACGACCTCGAGGAGGACGAGGCCCTGGAAGACGACGAGGACCGCGAGTGCCACGACGACGGCGACGAGGAGAGCCGTCATCGAGAAGCGTCTCCGATCGCTTCGGCCAGATCTCGCTCGAGGGCCCTGCGCTGCTGGACGATCCGGACGAGCCCGCCGGCGGCGAAGAGCCACCGCCCGGCGAGGGCGACGGCGGCGCCGAGCACGACCGCGAGTGGCAGCTCACCGAGGGTGAGCGACTCGTCCGTCTTCCGTGCGAGGGCCCAGTACGCGACCGTCGCTCCGGCGAGCAGCAGGGACGTGACAAGGCTGTCCTTCCCCAGCTCGCGCTCGCTCTGGCCGAAGCAGTTGCACTGGACGTGGAGCCCGCGCCGGGTCGCCCAGAAGGAGACTCCGGCGAACACGAGGAAGAGTTTCAGCGCCGCCAGGCAGACGGCGTTCACCCAGGCTCCCGTCGCGAGCAGGATCGCCAACGCAGCCTCGACTGCGACGACAGCAGCTGCGGCAGTCGTGGCAGTCCGCCTCGAGGGCAGGATCGTGTCGACCGTCCGCACGAACGCGTCGAAGCGTCGTGCCTTTGCAACTGCGGCCACCGCGAGCACGATCGCGAGCGCGAATCGCAACGCGAACGCCAACACTGCGGTCACACGCTCACCATCCCGTCTCCCCCGAGGCTAGACGCGCCACATCTCCCTTCGCGACTCTCGCTTCGAAGAATGTCAGCCCGAGTGCGCGCCTTCAAGCGAAAACCCGGGCTCCACGGCGTCAGCCTCCCTTCGGCGACACAGCCGATTTGACAAAGCCCGGTGTCTGACACCGTTTGGTGTCAAGGCTGCTTCGTGCCGACTTTGTGAATTTCTCGGGGCGCCCTCTCGGACGCTCGGCGGCGCGACGCGAGCGCGAACCGCGAGCCGGGAAGCGAGGGAAGCCGACGCCCGGACTCGAACCGGGGACCCCTTCATTACGAGTGAAGTGCTCTACCAGCTGAGCTACGTCGGCCGAGACCCAACTGTAGCGGCATTGCGGCAACGATCGAGGCTCCCGAAGGGGGCCTCGATCGAGTTGTGCACGGGGATCGGACGGGTCTGCGCGCGTGGAGTCCTGAAGCCTTAACACTGGTCGGGGCTCAACGGGAATACACTGTCTGAACTGGCCCCGCACTTCCGATTCCGGCCGGGAGCCCGCAACCCACCAACGCGCGCCCGCGCGCGCGAGGCGAGGAGCTTCCCAAGGCGAACGGACTCTGTTGCGGGGCCAGGCCTTGCTCAGGTAGTCCATGCCCGACCTAGCGCGTCCTCGCAGTGCTCCTCGTACTGCGCTCCCAAGACACCAGAAAACCGGCCGTCGCCCGGCAAGTCTCCCGGCTTCTCCCCACCGCCTCGCGCTGCGAGTCTGGACGAACCCCGATCGAGAGGCAGACCCTGTTGAACACGCGAATCGTCCGAGACGAGCCGGATCCGGCCTCCAGGCAGGCGTGGCCCCTGCCCTAGGTGTCCGTGTCGACAGTCGCTCATCCGTCAGTTACTTCGCGCAGGGCCGCGGCGACACGTGTCACCGCAGTGCTTCGTAGCGAGACCGGCCTGGCCCGGCTCGCGCTCGTGGTCGTCTCCCTCCACGTCGTCGACGACAACTTCCTGCAGCCGAACGCCGGAACCTCCGCGCGTGACCATCTCGTCAGCGGGCTCGTCCCACTCGCGCTCCTCGCTCTGGCCGGCGCCTTCTACCCACGACTACGCGCGGGGGCGCGCGCGACGATCGCTCTCCTGGCGGGCTACTTCGGAGTTCTCGTCGGAACGGAAGCCATCCATTACACGAGCGAGGTCGGCGCGTCCGGCGACGACTTCACGGGGCTGCTGTCGATTCCGGCCGGCTTGCTCCTGATCGGCCTCGGCGCGGTCACCTTGTGGAGGTCTCGGCGAACCGACGACCGGCTTTGGTGGAGGTACCTGCGCCGACTCCTGGTGCTCGCTGTCACGCTCGTTGTCGCAGCCGTCGTCCTCTTTCCGGTCGCGATCTCGTATGTCGTCACGCATGCGGCCCGGGCGAAGGTTCCGGTCGCGGACCTGGGCGCCCCCTACGAGGACGTGCAGTTCGCCACCGCCGACGGGCTGCGCCTGAAGGGTTGGTACATCCGCTCGCACAACGGGGCCGCCGTCATCTCCTTCCCGGGGCGTGCCTCCTCGCAGAAGCGCGCCAAGCTGCTTGCCCGCCACGGCTACGGGGTCCTGCTCTTCGACCGCCGTGGCGAGGGCGAGAGCGAGGGCGACCCGAACGCCTTCGGCTGGCGGGGCGCACGGGACATCCACGCGGCCGTCGCGTTCCTGCAGCGTCAGGCGGACGTCGATCCCGAGCGGATCGGCGGCATCGGGCTCTCGGTCGGCGGCGAGATGATGATCGAGGCGGCCGCCGAGTCCCCGGAGCTCAAGGCGATCGTGTCCGAGGGCGCGAGCAGTCGGTCGGTCCGCGACGAGATCGCGAACGGAAGTGACTGGCAGGAGGTGCTCGCGACCGGCGTCGTCGGCGGGGCTACGGCCGTCTTCACGAACAACCTGCCGCCCCGGACGTTGCAGAGCCTGGTTCCACAGATCTCGGGAGCAACGTTCTTCGTCTATGGAGAGCATGGCCAGCCGGCCGAACGGCCCGCCAACCGTGCCTTCTATGCAGCCGCGCGCGGTCACAAGGAGATCTGGGAGGTACCGGACTCCGGTCACATCGGGGGCACCGAGGCGCGTCCGGTCGAGTACGAGCGTCGTGTCACGAAGTTCTTCGACCGGTGGCTTCGTCCTCGACGTTAGCGCTCTTGACATCTGTGCCGCGTTCGCCGTTGCGGCGCCAACTGGAGTATCCTCGTGACAGACGCCTCCTTCCATCCGTTCCCGCCGCACGTTCTGCGGTTGCTTCTGCGGTCGCGCCTGAGAGGTTCCGTCAGGTTGGTAAACCGCAGTTCAGAACGGGGAGCCGGGGTATGGCCATCATCGTTGCCGGCACGCAGGGTGCGAAAGGGGTCACTCACGCTCCTAGGGTCTCTGCGCTGTCGGCGATCGCACTCGCCGGCCTCGCCGCCGCGGCGTGCACCTTCCTGATTGCGCTGACGAGCGATCACATACGCGAGCCGGGCGTGCACGCCGGGCTGCAGGTCTGGGGAATGCTCGCGTTCATCCTCGCCGGCCTAGTCGCCTGGTGGCACCGTCCCGAGAGCCGCTTCGGCCTCTTGATGGTCTTGGCGGGCGCGGTCTGGTTCCTCTCGAGCCTCTCGTCGGCGAACCTCGCGGTCCCGTACACGATCGGGCTTGCGTTCGACCTGCTGCCGGCCGTCGTCTTCTTGCACGTCTATCTCGCGTTCCCGAGCGGAAGGTTGGAGGGGTCGTTCGACCGTGCTCTCGTGGCGGTCGGGTATGTCACGGCGTTCGGACTCCAGCTCGTCGCTCTGACACTCGGTGGGTTCGGGACCGACAACCTGCTCGAGCTCGTGTCCGCGCCCGATGCGGGCCTTCGGCTGCAGAAGGTTCAGCTCGTTGCAATCAGCGTCCTGTGCGTCGTCGGAGTCGGCATTCTCGCCTTCCGGAGGCGAGCGTCTGGCCGGCCCTTACGCGGGTCGGTCGTGCTGCTCGTCGACACGTTCGCGCTGGGGCTCGTGATGATTGCCTTCCTCTTTCTCTCGGCCGTGTTCGGCATGGCGAGCGGGCAGATCACGTTCGAGACGATTCGACGGGTCACCTTCTTCGTCATCGGCCTCGCTCCGTTCGCCTTTCTGATCGGCTTGCTCCACGCGCGACTGGCCCGCTCGTCCGTGGAGGAGCTCATCGTCGGGCTCCGGGTCGATCCCACGCCGGCGCATCTCCGCGACGCCCTCGCGCGCGCTCTGCGTGACCCATCCGTGACGCTCGCCTACTGGCTGCCCGACTTCGGAAGCTACGCCGACCAGGACGGGCGGCCCGTGAAGCTACCGAGCACCGAAGATCGGCGTGCGATGACGGTGATCGACCGGAAAGGAGCTCCCGTTGCGGCGTTGCTGCACGACCCGTCCCTCAAGGACGAGCCGGAGCTGCTCTCCGCGGTTACGGCGGCGGCCGGGATCGCACTCGAGAACACCAGGCTGCAGGTCGAGCTGCGCGCGCGCCTCGAGGAGCTGCGCGGCTCGCGAGCGCGAATCGTGGAGGTAGCCGACCGAGAGCGGCAGAAATTGGAGCGCAACCTGCACGACGGCGCCCAGCAGCGGCTGGTCGCACTCTCCATCGAGCTGAGCCTGCTCGAAGGCGAGGTTGCAGGCGATCGTGCGCATGAGCGGCTCGATCGGGCGCGGTTCGAGATCGCGGCCTCACTCGACGAGCTCCGTGCCGTGGCGCGAGGGATCCATCCGGCTGTCGTCAGCGCACACGGCCTCGGCGTCGCGCTCGAACAGCTTGCTGCGATCGCCCCGGTTCCCGTTCACATGTCGGTGGGGGTCGAGGAGCGGTTGCCCGAAGCGCTCGAGGTGGCCGCCTACTACCTAGTCTGCGAGAGCCTTGCCAACGTGGGGAAGCATGCGCACGCGTCGTCGGCAACCGTGGCGGTCAGCCGCTCGAACGGCGCTGTCTTCGTCGAGGTCGCAGACGACGGCATCGGAGGAGCCGACACAGAACGAGGCAGTGGACTGCGCGGTCTCGCCGACCGGGTCGAAGCCCTCGGCGGCCGGCTCCGGATCTGGAGCCCGAGCGGCGGCGGCACACGCGTCAGAGCGGAGATCCCGTGCGCGCCGTGATCGCCGAGGACAGCGTCCTCCTCCGCGAAGGGGTTGCCGGGCTACTCCGCGCGGCCGACTTCGACGTCGTCGGCAGTTGTGAGACGGCGGACGACCTCCTGCTCAAGGTCCGGAGCTACTCGCCCGACGTGGCGATCGTCGACATTCGACTCCCCCCGACGCATCAGGACGAGGGGCTCAGGGCCGCGCTCGACATTCGCGCTCGGTACCCGTCGGTTGGAGTGCTCGTGGTGTCGCAGTACCTCGAGCTCGGCCTGGCCTTGAAGCTGTTTGCCGACACGGCCGACGGCGCCGGGTATCTCCTCAAGGACCGAATCGGCGACGTTTCGGACTTCATCGAGGCAGTGCGAAGGGTTGCCGAAGGCGGCTCCGCGATCGACCCGGTCATCGTCTCGACGCTCGTCTCGAAGCGCCGTGACGACGATCCACTCGCCGGGTTGACGCCACGCGAGCGCGAGGTGCTCGTCCTCATGGCGGAGGGTCGTTCGAATCAGGGCATCGCCGACAAGCTCGTGCTCACGCTGCGCGCGGTCGAGAAATACGTCTCCAGGATCTTCGGCAAGTTGGGGCTCCCGTCCGGCGGGAGTGACTCGAGGCGGGTGCTTGCGGTGCTGCTCTACCTTCGCTCCTGAGGCAGACGCCGAAATGCACCAGAAACCCGCCCTCCAAGCCACGGGTTTCCCGGCTTCTCCGTAACGCGAGCTCCTGCGAGGTTGGGTGCACCCCAAGCTCGAGAGGAGTGAGCGAATGAGGACGCGCGTGATTCAGAGCGATCAAGACGAGGTGGCAACCAACGGCCACCCGGCGACGAGCGGTGCGGTGCAAGTGCTCGATCGGCCGCAAGAACACGAGGCCGTAGCCGCGCCCGTGGTGTCCGCCCATGAGCTCACGCGTCAGTTCGGCGTGGACGAGACGGCGGTGCAGGCTCTGCGGGGTGTCTCGGTCGATGTGACGAAGGGCGAGCTGACCGCCGTCATGGGCCCATCCGGCTCGGGCAAGTCGACGCTCATGCACATACTCGCAGGGCTCGACCGGCCGACCACCGGCGACGTCTGGATTGCGGATACCGAGATCGGCGGTCTCAACGACACGCAGCTGACGAAGCTGCGCCGCGAGCACATCGGCTTCATCTTCCAGTTCTTCAACCTGCTCCCGATGCTGACGGCGGAGGAGAACATCGTCCTGCCGCTTCGAATCGCAGGCGAGAAACCCGACGCTGACTGGGTCGAGGAGCTGACCGCCGCGGTTGGGCTCGGCGACCGCATTTCGCACCGCCCGTCGGAGCTCTCCGGAGGCCAGCAGCAACGAGTCGCCATCGCGCGTGCTCTCGTCTCGAAGCCGACGGTGATGTTCGCGGACGAGCCAACCGGAAATCTCGACTCGACGACCAGCGGGGAGATACTCAGCCTGCTCCGGGAATCGGTGTCCAGCTATGGCCAGACGACCGTCATGGTCACCCACGAGGCGCAGGCGGCCGCGATCGCCGACCGCGTCCTCTTCCTCGCCGACGGCCTCATCGTCGAAGACATCGGTTCCTCTTCGGCGCACGACATCCTGAAGACGCTGGAGGCGGTGACGGCCAGATGATCGGTGTCGCCCTCAAAGGGCTGCTCGGACGGAAGCTCCGGGCCACGCTCACTGCGTTCGCAATCGTGCTGGGCGTCGCGATGGTCAGCGGCGCCTTCGTCCTCACGGACACGCTCGGCAAGACCTTCGACGGCATCTACAGCGACTCGTACAAGTCGACCGATGCGGTCATCAGCTCGAAGCTGGCCATCAAGACGAGCGACGGATCCACAGACGCGCCGGCCTTCTCGGCCGACGTGCTGAACAAGGTCGAGCGCCTGCCGGCGGTGCGTATCGCCCAGGGCGCGATCGAGGACGAGTCGAGGCTCGTCGACAAGAACGGCAACGCGATCGGGAAGGCGAACGAAGGGCTCGCGCTCGGGATCGATCCCTCCGGCGACCAGGCTCTGAACCCGCTCAAACTCGTCGAGGGACAATGGCCACGCGGCGACGGTCAGATCGCGATCGACAGGTCGACGGCCGAGGAGCAGCACTTCGCGCTCGGGCAGACCGTCGGCGCATTCGGAGACGGTCCCCTGACGAAGTACCGGATCAGCGGGGTCGTCAGCTTCGGGTCGGAGGGATCGATTGCCGGCAGCTCGATCTCGGTCTTCGACCTCGCGACGGCCCAGCGTTTGTTCGACAAGCAGGGCAAGTTCGACCTCATCCGGGTCGGCGCCGACGAGGGCGTGTCCGACACCGAGTTGATTGGTCAGATTCGCCCGCTGCTCTCCGAGACGACGCAGGTGAAGACCGCGGCCGCACAGGCGGCTGCCGACAGCAAGGAGACCCAGGACGGGCTCAACGTCTTCAAGTACTTCCTGCTCGGCTTCGGTGGGATCGCGCTCTTCGTCGGCGGCTTCGTGATCGCCAACACGCTCGCGATCACGGTCGCACAGCGGATGCGAGAGCTGGCCACCCTGCGGACGTTGGGCGCCTCACGGCGTCAGGTCCTGGGCTCGGTCGTGCTCGAATCCGTGACGATCGGCATCCTTGGGTCGATCATCGGCCTCTTCGTGGGGCTGGGGATCGCAGCGGGGTTGACGACGCTCTTGAGGGCGACAGGCATCGACCTGCCCAGCAACGGGCTCGTCTTCTCGACCCGGACAATCGTCGTCAGTATCGGCATCGGAACCCTGATCGCGTTGCTCGCAAGCCTGCGACCGGCCCTCCGCGCGACGCGAGTCGAGCCGATCGCGGCTGTCCGCGAGGGTGCTGTGCTGCCCCCGTCCCGATTCGCTCGCTACACGCCACTGGCCTCGGCGGCCGTCGGACTGATCGCGATCGCGCTCTTTGCCTACGGCGTGTTCATGTCCGGCGTCGACCTCAAGGTGCGGATCGCGATCCTCGTCACCGGTGTCCTGCTCATGTTCGTCGGTGTGGCGATGATCGCTTCGCGAGTCGTGCGTCCACTCGCCTACGTGCTCGGAGCACCCGGCGCTCGCTTCGGCGGCTCCGCGGGCAGCCTTGCCCGGCAGAACGCGGTGCGGAACCCGGCGAGGACGGCGTCGACGGCGGCAGCGGTCATGATCGGGCTTGCCCTGATCGCGTTCGTGGCAACCATCGGCCAGGGCTACAAGTCGTCGTTCTCGAGCGCAGTCGACGAGCTTTTCCTCGGCGACTACTCCCTGTCGGCCGGCACTGGCGACGGTGAGCAGCTCACGAACAAGGTCGCCCAGGCCGTGGCCAAGGCGCCGGGCGTCGAGGAGGTCTCCGAAGTACGCTCCGGCAAGGCCAAGGTCGGTGGCAAGACCGTTCTCGTCACCGGTGTCGATCAGAACGTGGCGAAGGTGATCGACATGACCTGGTCCACCGGGTCGGCCAGCATTCCCGGGCAGCTCGGCCGGCACGGAGCCTTTGTTCTCAAGCGCTACGCAGACGACCACTCGCTCGAGTTCGGATCGCCGCTGAGCGTCAAGACTCCGACGGGCAAGACCCTCGGGCTCGAGGTCATCGCAGTTGTCGATCCGCCCAAGGGCGGCTCGCCGTTCGGCGAGATCTCGGTCTCGACCGCGACCTTCGACTCCGGATTTGCAAACCACGGCAACGACCTGACGCTGGTCAACGTCCGCGGCGGCCCGTCCGAGAAGAACACCGCCGCGCTCGAGAAGAGCCTCGCGGCGTTCCCCGCCGCGAAGGTCGAGACACGTGAGCAGTTCAAGAGCAGCCGGACGAAGGACCTCGAGCAGTCGCTGCAGATCCTGTACGCGTTGCTCGGACTGTCCGTGATCGTGAGTCTGTTCGGCGTCATCAACACACTCGTTCTGTCCGTCTTCGAACGGACGCGCGAGCTCGGGATGCTGCGGGCGATCGGCATGACGCGGCGGCAGGTACGACGCATGATCAGGCACGAGAGCGTCGTCACCGCGCTGATCGGCGCCACGCTGGGAATTGCGGTCGGCATCTTCCTCGCGGTGCTCACGACCGCCGCGCTCTCGAAGTACGGGGTCGTTTTCGCCGTCCCGTACGGGACGCTCGCGGTCTTCGTGGGCGTTGCCATCCTCGCCGGTGTGCTGGCCGCCATCCTCCCGGCGAAGCGAGCCTCGAGGCTGAACATTCTCGAGGCGCTCCAGTACGAGTGAACGCTCGGGCGGGCCTGCGGTTGCGCGGGCCCGCCCGCCTCTTTCTAGGAGGCTGTTGCGGCCGGCCCGACGGCGCCGCCCGCCATGCTTCTCTTCGGAGGCGCGGTCGAGTCGCGCACGACGAGGCGCGTCGCGAGCTCGACGTGGAGAGTCTCGACGCTCTGCCCGTCCATCAGGCGGCTCAGGAGGCTGACGGCGGTCCGGCCCATTTCCGCCAGCGGCTGGCGAACGGTCGTCAGCGCCGGCGAGACGACCGTCGCGTGCTCCACGTCGTCGAAGCCGACGACTGACAGCTCGTCAGGGACGCGGATGCCGCGGGCGCGAGCAGCCTGGATGGCGCCGATCGCAGCGTTGTCGTTGAACGCGAAGATCGCCGTCGGCGGGTCGGGCAGCGCCAGCAGCTTGGCGGCGGCCTCTCGTCCGGGGTCGATCTCTGGAACGGATTCGACCTCGAGCGCGGGGTCGGGGAGTATGCCTGCCGATGCCAGCGCTGCCCGGTACCCGCGGCGGCGATCTTCGGTCGCGAGCCAGCCGTGCGGGCCCGCGATTTGCGCGATGCGACGGTGTCCAAGATCGAGCAGGTGGCGCATTGCCTGGTCGGCGCCGGAGGTGTTCGCGGCCGAGACCGATGGGATCCGGGCCGCCAGTCGCACCAGTGGGTCGATGACCACGAAGCGGAACCCGTTGTCCAGGTGCCGCTCGAGCTCCTCGCTCGACTCTTCGGGGAGGATGATCAGCGAGCCGTCGGCCACCCCGTGCATTCGGTCCAGGACCGAGACCTCGCGGTCGTGCTCCTGCCCGGTCGGCGAGAGCACGATGTGCAGGTCGCGCTCGAACAGCGCCTCGGCCGCGCCGTCCAGGATCCCCGAGAAGTACGCGGGGTAGACGAGGGGGACGACGACGCCGACGAAGCCCGTGCGCCCGGCGGAGAGGCCCCGGGCGCTGCGGTTGGCCGTGTAGCCGTTCTCGCGGATGACCCGCGTGACGTTGTCCCGCGTCTCGTCCGAGACGTCGCCGCGCCCGTTGAGCACGCGCGAGACGGTCGCGATCGAGACGCCCGCCTGGTCGGCGATCTGGCGGATGGTCGTCCGTTGCGAGGTAGCCTGCGCCACTCCGCTCATTCAAGCACGTTCCGGAACGTTCCGGAACGAAAGATCCGTATTTTCCTGAGCAATTTGCGGAAAAACCCCTTGACTTCTTCGTAACAGACCTGTTAACGCTTCCGGAAACGCTTACGGAAAAAGCGTCTCCCCGCCCGACGCCGGGCGAGAAAGGAACACCCGATGCGACGCAAGATTCCGTCGACTCGCTGGATCGCTGTCGCTATCGCCTTGGCTTCCCTCGCCCTGGCGGCAGCGTTCAGCACTTCCACCCCGGCGGCCGTCGACGCCCCAATCAAGATCGCCGCAGGCCACAAGTGCCTCGTCATGACTGGTTCGGGCGATCCCACGTTCATCAAGAACTTCAACCCGTACACGGCGACCGGCCTCCCCAGCGGCTCGTTCGTCCAGGGTGCGTTCTACGAGCCGTTGATCATCACGGCCGAGGGCGGCCTCAAGCCAGTTCCGTGGCTCGCCCGTAGCTGGAAGTGGAGCAACGGCAACAAGACGCTGACGATGAACCTCGCGCGTGGCGTCAAGTGGTCGGACGGCCAGAAGCTGACCTCCGCGGACGTCGTGTACAGCATCACGGCCGGCCGCCAGGACAAGCTCATGGACCGCGTCGGCCTGACCGGAGCCGGGAACGAGATCGTCTCCGTCAAGGCGAGGGGCCCGTACAAGGTCATCGTCAAGCTCAAGGCGCCGGACTCGCAGTTCATCGCAGCGACGATGAACCGCGTCTTCGTCGTGCCGAAGCACGTGTGGTCGAAGATCAGCAACGTCGCGACCTACAACAACACGCGGCCTGTCGGCTCCGGCCCGTTCAACGTGATCGCACGGTTCACATCACAGGACTACGTGCTCAACAAGAACCCGCACTACTGGCAGAAGAGGAAGCCGAAGATCGCGTGCCTCGAGTACGTGCAGGCCTCGTCGAACGACGCCGCGCTCGCGCTCATCCAGAGCGGGCAGGTCGACTGGACGCACAACTTCGTGCCGAACGTCGAGAAGGCCTACATCGCAAAGGACAAGAAGCACTTCCACTCGTTCTACGCGACGACGGCGTACCCGATCTCGCTCATGAGCGACACGACGAAGTACCCGTACAGCATGCCCGCGTTCCGCAAGGCGCTCAGCCGAGCGATCGACCGCAAGACGGTGTCGAAGCTCGGTGAGTACGGCTACGCGCCCCCGACGGACGCGATCGGCCTGAACGGGCTCTTCCCGAAGTGGGTGGCTGACAAGAAGGTCAAGGCGCGTGCGAAGACCATGGCCTCCTACAGCCCGAACGCTGCCAAGACGATCCTGACCAACGCCGGCTTCAGCTACCACGGGAGCCAGCTGTACGACCCGCACGGCAACCGCGTTCATCTCGACATCCACGTCATTGCCGGCTGGTCGGACTGGGTCGCGTCGAACCAGATCATCACGCGCAACCTCCGTGACATCGGCATCGACTCCCAGGTCGCACTCGAGCCCGACTGGGGCGCCTGGCAGCCGAGCGCGTACGCCACGAAGTTCCCGACGCTCCTCTGGCAGGCCGCTTCCCAGGGCTCGCCCTACGGGTACTTCTATTCGAATCTGTCCCAGAACGCCTACGTCCCGCCGGGTGAGAGTGGCGAGACGACCGGCAACTGGGCGCACTTCTCCGATCCGAAGGCGACGACGCTGCTCAACAAGTGGAAGGGCACGCTGAACCCGAAGAAGCAGCAGCAGTACGCAACGCAGCTGCAGGGCATCTTCCTGGACGACCTGCCGATCGTGCCGCTCTTCATCGGCCCGCGCTGGTCGACGTACAGCACGCGGTACTTCCACTGCTTCTCGTCGAAGAAGAACTTCTTCGGTGACCCGATCTTCACGACCTTCCCCGACAACATCCTGTCCTTCACCCGGATCTGTCCGGGTGCCAAAGTAGGCCCGTGAGGCCTCGATAACGATGAGGTAACGGCGGGTGGGCCCTCTCACCCGCCCGCCGTCTACCCTCCGAGGACCGAATGCGCTGGTTCGCCCGACGGCTCGTCTTCTACGTCTTCGCGCTGTGGGTCGCGCTGACGATCAACTTCCTGCTGCCGCGCATGATGCCGGGGAGCCCGATCGACGGGATTCTGCAGCACCTGACCCCGGCTCAGCTCGCGGCGAACCCCGGAATCGTCAAGACCTACGAGGCGCTCGTCGGCGGAGGCAACAATTCGATCTGGCAGGACTACGTCACGTACCTGAGCCGGATCGTGCACCTCGACTTCGGCGTCTCGACGTCCCACTACCCCGCCCCGGTGTCGCAGGTCGTGGGGCAGACGCTCCCCTACTCGATCTTTCTCGTCGGCGTCGCCTTCTTCCTCTCGTTCGTGATCGGCACGGGGATCGGGATGCTCGCCGCCTGGCGCCGCGGCGGGTTCGTCGACAGCGTCTTCGTCCCGGGCTTCATGGCGCTGAGCGCGTTCCCCGCGTTCTTCACCGCGCTCCTCGGGCTCTACTTCCTCGGCCTCAAGCTGCACTGGTTCCCGATCCAGCACGCCTATGACAACGGCCTCACTCCGGGCTTCAACTGGGAGTTCCTGTCGAGCGCGTTCCGTCACGCCCAGCTCCCGATGCTCGTCATCCTCGCCGCGTTCACGGGCGGCTGGATGCTGAACATGCGCACCGTGATGATCAACACGATCGGAGAGGACTACGTGACGATGGCGCACGCCAAGGGTCTGCGCGACCGCGATGTGATGAGGCGCTACGCGGGGCGAAACGCGATCCTGCCGCCGCTGAACGGGTTCGCCGCGCTCTTCGCCAGCGCGGTCGGGGGCCTCGTCTTCGTGGAGTACGTGTTCAGCTACCCCGGCGCCGGCCTGACGCTCCAGCAGGCGGTGCTCGGAAACGACTACGCCCTCGCGCAGGCGCTCCTTGTCGTGCTCTCCGTCTGCGTGATCGTGGCGAACCTGCTCATGGACGTGCTCAACCTGATCCTCGACCCCCGTTTGCGGACGGCCTGATGTCGCAGCTCGAGCCCACACTCGACCCCGCGCTCGACCTCTCGCTCCACGCGCCGCCGCGGCGCGTCCGCCGGCGCTTCCACATCCCGGGCTGGTTTGCGCTGCTGCTCGCCAATCCGAAGTCGCGCCTCGGGTTCGCGATGGTCGCCTTCGTGACGATCATCGCGCTCATCGCGCCGTGGATCTCGGTCGCGCACCCACTCGACTTCAACATTCTCGCGACCCGCCAGGCGCCCTCCTGGAACCACCTTTTCGGGACGACCGACCAGGGGAGCGACGTCTTCTCGCAGGTCGCCATCGGCGCACGGCGGTCGCTGCTGCTCGGCGCAGCGGCTGCCACGCTCGCCACCGCAGTCGCGGCGACCCTCGGCATCACGGCGGCGCTCATGGGCGGGCTCGCCGACGACATCATCAACTTCCTGATCAACGTCTGTCTCGTGATTCCGCCGATCCCGCTGCTCGTTGTCATGTCCGGCTACACGCAGAACCACGGCATGACGACGATGATCGTCGTCCTGGCGCTCGTCCTCTGGGCATTCGAGGCGCGGATCTTGCGCGCGCAGGCCTTGTCGCTGAAGAGCCGCGACTTCGTCGACGCGGCCCGTGCCGCCGGGGAGCCGACCTGGCGGATCGTCTTCAGCGAGCTCGTCCCGAACATGATCAGTCGGATCGCAGCTGCGTTCGTACTCGTCTTCTACATCGCGCTGCTGGTCGATGCGGGCCTCGAGTTTCTCGGCCTCGGAGACGTCTCGACGACGAGCTGGGGCGTCACCCTCTACTGGGCGCAGACCAACTCGACGGTGCTCCAGGGCGAGTGGTGGCCGTTCTTCTTCCCTGGAGCCGCCCTGGCGTTCACGGTCCTCGGGCTCGTCCTGCTGCTGGCCGGCATCGACGAGTTCAGCAACCCGCGCCTGCGTGCGGAGAAAAAGCCGCGCCGCGGATGGCTGCGGACGCTCTTCGGCGGGCGGCTCTCCGTACACGAGGAGGGCGCGTGACGAGCCTGGTCGAGCAGCCGCTCGTGACCCGCGCGCGCAACACGGACCTGCTCGAGGTGCGGCAGCTCGTAGTCGAGTACGGCTTCGGCGTGCGACCGGCGCGTGCAGTCGACGGCGTCGACTTCGCGATCCGCGAGGGCGAAGTGCTCGGGCTGGCCGGCGAGTCCGGCTGCGGGAAGACGACGATCGCGAACGCGGTGATGCAGATCCTGCGGCCCCCGGGACGTATCGCCGGCGGCAGCATCCTCTTCGAGGGCGAGGACATCGTCGGGAAGAGCACCGAGGAGCTCCGGCGCTACCGCTGGCGGAACGTGTCCATGGTCCTCCAGAGCGCGATGAACGCGCTCAACCCCGTGATGCGCGTCGGCGATCAGTTCGTGGACACGGTGCAGGCCCACGAGAAGATCGATCGGCGGCGGGCGATCGCGCGAGCGGGCGAGCTGCTCGAGCTCGTCGGCATCGACGCGCGTCGCGTCAGCTCGTATCCGCACCAGCTCTCGGGCGGCATGCGCCAGCGGGTCGTGATCGCCATGGCTCTCGCTCTGGAGCCGGAGCTGATCATCCTCGACGAGCCGACGACGGCCCTGGACGTCGTCGTACAGCGCGAGATCCTCCAGCAGGTCGACGCGCTCAAGCGCGACTTCGGCTTCGCGGTGCTCTTCATCACGCACGACCTGTCGCTCCTGCTCGAGTTCGCAGACCGAATCGCGATCATGTACGCGGGCGAGGTCGTCGAGACCGCACCCGCCGAGCGGCTCGGCGTGAACCCGCAGCACCCGTACACCCAGGGCCTCTTGAAGTCCTTCCCGCCGCTGAGGGGGCCGTTGGTCCCGCTGACCGGGATCCCCGGTTCGCCCCCTGACCTGCGCGACCCGCCGACCGGCTGCCGCTTCCATCCGCGTTGCCCGCACTGCCTGCCCGAGCAAGCCGAGCTCTATCGGCGGCAGACGACTGAGCGTCCAAGATTGCGCGTGGTCGAGGAGGGGCACGAGGTCGCCTGCCATCTCGTCGCGGAGGCCGGGGAGTGACGGCGGCGGCCCCCCTCGAGGTGCGCAGCCTGACCAAGCGGTTCCCGCTCGGGAGCGGCATTCGTCGGCCGCAGGTCCACGCCGTCGACGACGTGTCGTTCGAGCTCCGCCCGGGCACCATCACGGCGCTCGTCGGCGAGAGCGGCAGCGGGAAGAGCACCGTCGCGCGCCTGCTCGCCCACCTGTACGAGCCGACTGCGGGGAAGGTCCTGTTCGAGGGGAACGACGTCACGCACGTCCGGAAGCGGCGCGACGTCCTTCGCTACCGCTCCCAGGTGCAGATCATCTTCCAGGACCCCTTCGGCTCGCTCAATCCGGTGAAGACGGTGCGCCACCACCTCGAGCGCCCTGTTCGCATCCACCACATCGTCCCTTCGCACGAGGTCGAGCAGCGGGTGCACGAGTTGCTGCGCAGGGTCGGGCTCGTCCCGCCGGAGGACATCGCCGCCAAGTACCCGCACGAGCTCTCGGGCGGGCAGCGCCAGCGGGTCGCCATCGCCCGCGCGCTCGCGGTCGAGCCCAAGGTCGTCCTCGCTGACGAGCCGATCAGCATGCTCGACGTCTCGATCCGGATCGGGGTCCTGAACTTGATGTCCAGGCTCAAGGAGGAGCATGGCATCGCCTTCCTCTACGTGACCCACGACCTGGCGAGCGCGCGCTACGTCGCCGACGACATCCTCGTCATGTACGCGGGCCAGATCGTCGAGCACGGCCCGATCGAGGGCGTGCTGTCCAATCCGCTCCATCCGTACACGCGCCTGCTCCTTGCCGCCGTCCCCGATCCCACCACGAAGACCGAGGGGCAGCAGATCGCACTCGCGCGAGGCCAGTCTTCGGCCGCCGTCGACCCCGCTGCCGGCTGCCGTTTTCGCGAGCGCTGCCCGCTCGCAATCGACATCTGCTCCAGCGTCACGCCGGAGCTCGTCGAAGCACAGCCGCACCACAGTGCCCGTTGCCACGTCACCGCCCCCGCCCCTGCGACCTGACCGAGAGGACGCCAAATGCCTACAGAGAACAGCTCGTTCCCGCTCGACTTCCTCTGGGGCGCAGCCACTGCGTCGTACCAGATCGAAGGCGCGGCCCACGAAGACGGCCGCGGCGAAAGTGTCTGGGACCGGTTCTGCGCGACCCCCGGCAAGGTGCGCAACGGAGACTCCGGCGAGCAGGCCTGCGACTTCTACCACCGGTACCGCGACGACGTGGCGCTGATGAAGGAGCTCGGGCTCGATGCGTTCCGCTTCTCGATCGCGTGGCCGCGCATCGTCCCGTCGGGCCGCGGCGCGATCAATCAGGCCGGGCTCGACTTCTACGACCGCCTCGTCGACGAGCTGCTGGCGCAGGACATCGAGCCGTTCGCGACGCTCTTCCACTGGGACACGCCCCAGCCACTCGAGGATGCGGGCGGCTGGCCGTCGCGCGCGACCGCGGAGGCCTTCGCCGAGTACACGGAGGCCGTCGTGCGGCGCCTCGGCGACCGCGTCAACCACTGGATCACGCACAACGAGCCGTGGGTCCACGCCTGGATCGGACACTCCTGGGGCGTGCACGCGCCGGGCCGAACGAGCGAGGCAGATGCCGTTGCCGCCGCCCACCACCTGCTGCTGTCGCACGGCTGGGCGGTCGACATCATCCGCGCCGCCGCTCCGGGGGCGCAGGTCGGGATCACCCTCAACCTGGCCCACTCTTATCCGGCTTCCGAGAGTCCCGAGGACGAGGCTGCCGCCTGGCAGGTCGACGGCGAGGCGAACCGCTGGTTCCTCGACCCGCTCTTCCGCGGCGCCTATCCGCCCGACCTGCTCGAGCGCAACGAGCTCGTCGTGCCGGTCCTCCAGGACGGCGACCTGGCGACGATTTCCGCGCCGACCGACTTCCTGGGCGTCAACAACTACTTCCGGTTCGTGGTCAGCAGCGGCGCCGACGGCCCGCGCATGGAGCGCGTCGAGGAGTCCCAGCACACCGACATGGGCTGGGAGGTTTACCCCGACGGGCTGCACCAGCTCCTCGTGCGGGTCGCGCGCGACTACTCGCCGCCGGCGATCTACGTGACGGAGAACGGCGCGGCGTTCGGTGACGTACGCGTTCACGACGGCCACGTCCACGACCCGGAGCGCACGGCCTACCTCGACACGCACATCGACGCCGTGCGCCGCGCTGTTGCCGACGGTGCTCCCGTGAAGGGCTACTTCGTCTGGAGCCTGCTCGACAACTTCGAGTGGGCGTATGGCTATTCGAAGCGGTTCGGGATCATCTACATCGACTACCCGACGCTCGAGCGTGTGCCGAAGGACAGCTACTACTGGTACCGCGACTTCATCTCGGCGAGGGCGCGCACGCCGTCGCCGATCGCCACCGGTTGAGATGCGGCTCGGCGCGCTCGCGATCGCCGTCGTCGCCCTGATCGCGACGGCGTCGGCGAGCAGCGCGCGCGTCGACCGCTTCACGAAGCAGCCGCTCGTCACCGATCGTGACGACGGGCAGCTGATCAACCCGTGGGGCCTCGCAGCGAGCCCCGACGGGCCGTGGTGGGTCTCGAACGAGGGCCGCAGCACGAGCACGCTCTACTCGAGCGAGGGCCGGAAGCAGGCGCTGACCGTGACCGTGCCCGGCGGGCCGACCGGCGTCGTCTTCAACGGCGGGCCGGGGTTCCTCGTCCACGGCGGTGGTGCCTCGGCACCGGCGCGGTTCATCTACGCCTGCGAGGACGGGATGATCCGGGCCTGGGCGCCGACCGTCCCGGAAGGCTGGTCGACGGAAGCCGTTGTCGCCGTCGACACCGGCGCGTCCGGCAGCCTGTTCCGCGGGGTCACGCTGGCGCGCGGGAAGCTCTACGCGACCGACTTCCACAACGACCGGATCCTCGTCTTCGACTCGAAGTGGCGCCGCGTGGTCGAGCCGGGCGCGTTCGTCGACGGCGCGAAGCCGGCCTGGTACGCCCCCTTCGGCATCCAGGCGGTCGGCGACCGGATCTTCGTCACGTACGCGTACCGCGCACCCGTGAACGGCAACGACGCGCCACATGGGGGCTACGTCGACGAGTTCGACCTCGACGGCCGGCTGATCGGGCGCGTCGGCCACGCGAGCGAGCTGGACGAGCCATGGGGTGTCGCCCTCGCACCCCCCGGGTTCGGGCGTCTCGGCGGCGATCTCCTCGTCGCGAACTTCGGCAGCGGGAAGATCAACGCCTACCGTCGCGGTGGTGACGGCTGGGCTCTCGAGCGGCAGTTGCCGGTGACCGTCGACGGCGTGTGGGGCATCGCCTTCGGGCGGGGCGGGATGAGCGGGCCGCGGACGACGCTCTTCTACGCCGCCGGCCCGCACGAGTGGCGCGGCGCGACCGAGTCGAACGTCGGCGGCGAGCTCGGCTCGATCACACCGGCGAGCTAGAGGCGCGGACGACGAGCTCGACGGGCAGGATCGTGTCCGGGGGCGACGCGTCCGTGTCCTCGATCAGCTCGATCGCACGGCTCGCCGCGAGCGTTCCGAGCTCCCGGCGGTCCTGCCGGATCGTCGTCAGCGGCGGATGCGCCAGCGCCGCGGCCTCGAGGTCGTCGAAACCGGTGACTGCGATGTCGTGTCCCGGCTGAAGCCCGGCGTCCCGAATCGCCTGCAGCGCAGCGAGCGCCATCAGGTCCGACGCGGCGAAGATCGCAGTCGGCCGCTCGTCGAGCGCGAGCACGGCGCAGGTCTCCCGATAGCCCGACGCCGAGGAGAAGTCGCCCCGGCGGATCAACTCGTCCGGGACGTCCAGTCCGAGGTTCGCGGTCTCGCGCCGGAACGCCTCGAGCCGCTCGGCGCCGGACGAGGTGTTCGTCGCGCCGGCGATGTGGGCGATCCGCCGGTGACCGAGGGCGTGCAGGTGCCCCAGCGCGAGGCGTACGCCGTCGGCGTGGTTGGAGCCCACGTACGCAGAGCGGCCGCCTGCAACCCTGACGTCGACGCCGACGAGCGGAACCTCTCGCGCCATGAGCTCGCCGACGAGACGGTCGTCCGCGTCGACGCCGATGAGCACGGCCGCGTCGACGCCGTGCTCGAAGCCGAGGTCGTCCGGCGGGAGCAGCAGCGGGTCGTAGCCCGACTCGGAGAGACGCCGCGAGATCGCAGTCAGCACGCGGCCGAAGAAGATCAGCGACAGGTCGCGGTGGCCGGCGTTGTCGCCGACGATGATTGCGACGAGGTGTGTCTTCTGCCCGGCCAGCGACCGCGCCGCCGGGTCCGGGCTGTACCCGACGGAGCGTGCCACCTCGCGGACACGCTCACGTGTCGACCCGCTCACGTCGCTCTTGTCGTTGAGCGCCCGTGACACGGTCGCGATCGAGACGCCCGCGCGCTCGGCAACGTCCTTGATCGTCGGCCTGCCGGTCACTGCCCACACCATACGTCTCGGGTGACGGGAATAACCGGCGGCGACCGGTGTCTGAAGGAGTACACGCTCGAATTTCCGTGTATGCGAAAGGAGGTTTCGCTGTGACGCTTTCGCGGAGAAACCTGTTGATCGCCGTGGGACTCGTGCTCGCGGTCTCCGTCATGGTTCTGATCGCCCACTTCGCGGGCGGCGGAAGCGGCGGCGCTGGCGGCGGCGTCGGCTATTGACGGAACGGACGAGGTGGGGCGACCGGGGCCGCCCCACCTCGTTCTTGCTACTTCAGAGAGACGTCGTCGATCCGGAAGCTGGTCGGGAGGCTGATGTCGGTGGTCGCGCGGAACTGCACGCGCACCGTCTGTCCTCTCCACGCAGCGAGGTTGAACGACTTTTGCGAGTAGACGCCCGCGGCGCCCGAGTTCGCGTTCGTCCACGTTCCGAGCGTCGAGAGCAGCGCGCCCGACGTACTCCGTACCTCCGCGTACATGAAGTCGTACGCGGTGCAGCACGCCTCGCTCGTCGTGATGTTGAGCCAGAACGAGTACGTGCCCGCGGCGCTCGATGGGATGCTGACCGTCTGGTACTCGCTCCCGCCGGCGTTGTTGTAGGCGCCGAGGATCGAGTAGCCCGTGCCCGAGTGCGGGTAGGCGCCGTTCGACCAGTACGCGTTGCCAGTCAGCGTCCACGGCGACGCGGAGCCCTCGAAGCCGCCGTTCACGATCAGCTCGGTCGGCGGCGGTGGAGGTGGCGGTGGCGGCGGCGGTGGTGGTGGGCCCGGCGGTGGTGGCGGTGGAGGTGGCGGAGGAGGCGGCGGGCCGCCGAAGAGCGAGTACAGGAGCCGGTTCGGCGAGCCCGTGCCCGCGCCCGTGACGTGGTTCGGCGTCGAGTTCGAGATCAGCGCCTGCGTGACGGTTGCGGGCGACGCGCCCGGGTTCGTCTGCAGATAGAGCGCGATCGCCCCGGTCACGTGCGGTGTCGCCATCGAGGTGCCGCTGATCGTGTTCGTGGCGGTGTCGCTCGTGTTCCAGGACGAGGTGATGTTGTTGCCCGGCGCGAAGAGGTCCAGGCACGTCCCGAAGTTCGAGAACGACGCGCGCGCATCCGTGGTCGTCGTCGCGCCGATCGTGTTGGCGGCAGCGACTCGCGCGGGTGACGTCGTGCACGCGTCGGCGTTCGAGTTGCCGGCCGCGATCGCGTAGGACACGCCCGAGTTGATCGAGTTGTTGACGGCGCTGTCGAGGGCGGAACTCGCGCCGCCGCCCAGGCTCATGTTCGCGACCGATGGGCCGACGTGGTTCGCGGTCACCCAGTCGACGCCTGCGATCACACCCGAGTTCGTGCCCGAGCCCTGGCAGTTGAGCACGCGGACGGCGTGGAGCGTGACCTGCTTCGCCACGCCGTACGTCGTGCCGCCGGTCGTCCCGGCGACGTGCGTCCCGTGGCCGTTGCAGTCGTTCGTCCCGTTCCCGTCGCCCACGAAGTCGGCGCCGTTGCCGACGCGGCCCGTGAACTGGGTATGCGTGGCGCGGATGCCCGTGTCGATGATGTAGGCGTTCACCCCGGCACCGGTCTGGTTGTACGTGTACGTGTTGTTCAGCGGCAGGTCGCGCTGGTCGATCCGGTCGAGCCCCCACGTGGCCGGCGTCTGCGACGTGAAGGCCCGCAGGACCTGGTCCTGCTCGACGTAGGCGACGCGCGAGTCACGCGAGACGGCCGCCGCCGCGGTCGGCGACATGCGCGCCGCGAAGCCCCGAAGCGCGTGGCTGTAGACGAAGCTGACGCCGGCGCCGTGGGCCGACGCGAGCTGATACGCGGCCGTGGCGACGGCCGGGCCCCGCACCGAGCTCGACTTGAAGACGACGATGTACGAGCCGGTGGCCGGCCCGCCGGCGGCGCCGCCTTCCGCCGCGATCGCGAGCCCGGCAAGCGCGAGGCAGGCGAGCAGCGTGGCGAGAGATCTCATTGCTCCCTCCTTGGGTCTGACGACGCGCCAAGTAAAAGCCAGCCGCGGCTCAATGTCTAGTGTCATCACGGTAAACAGCGCTTGCCTTGCACATCACGAGCGCCTAACCTCCCGCGCGCGTGCTGAAGAGCGTGGTCGTCGGGGGGCTCGCAGCCCTAGCGTTGGTCCTGGTGCCGGCGGGCGTGGCGACGCCACCCGGGCAGCAGAACGCCGGTCCGATCGAGCGCTACGTCGTCCACGGCGTCTACACGCGGGAACAGCGCTCGCAGCTCGTCGCCACCGGCTACGACATCGGCGAGGCCGCGTGGGCCGACCACGTCGAGCTGTACGGCACGCAGGCGCAGGCGCGGGCACTCTCGCTCGCGGGCTTCCGGCTCACGCCGAAGTCGACCGACGAGTTCCCGCCGGGCGACGAGGGCTACCACACGTACGCCGAGATGGTCACCGACCTGCAGCAGCTCGCGGCCGCGCACCCGTCGACCGTGCACCTGATCTCGCTCGGCCAATCCTACGAGGGCCGTGACCTGATCGGTGTGCGCATCGCCGACGACACGACGGACAACCTGTCCGAGCCCGGCGTCCTCTTCGTCGGCCAGCACCACGCGCGCGAGCATCTGACGCCGGAGGTCGTGCTCTCGATCGCCCACCTGTTCGCGGGCTCGTCGAAGGTCACGATCGGGAACCTCGTCCACAAGCGCCAGATCTACATCTTCCCGAGCCTGAACCCGGACGGCGCCGAGTACGACATCGCCGGCGGCTCGTACCACTTCTGGCGCAAGAACCGCCAGCCGTACCAGGGGATCTACGGCACCGACAACAACCGGAACTACAGCTACAACTGGGGCTGCTGCGGCGGCTCGGACGGCGATCCGAACGGGGAGACGTTCCGCGGCCCGAGCCCGTTCTCGGCGCCCGAGAACCAGCGGCTCCGCGACTTCGTCACCGCCCATCCGAACGTGATGACGGCGATCAGCTTCCACACGTACTCGGCGCTCGTCCTCTACCCGTACGGCTACACGTACGAGGACGAGCCGCCTGACATGACTCACACCGACCACCTGACCTTCATGGCGATCGGCGCCGAGATGGAGCGCACGACGGGCTATCCGGCGGTGCAGTCGTCCGACCTCTACATCACCGACGGCGACTTCGACGACTGGATGTACGGCGCGATGCACCGCTACCCGATCACGATCGAGATGAGCGGCGGCACGTTCTACCCGCCCGACGAGTTCATCGCCGGCGAGGCGCGCCGGAACTGGGACGCGGCGCTCTTCGCCGCCCGCATCGCGGACTGCCCGACGAGGATCGTCGGCGTGGACTGCTCCTAGCCCCCGGCTGACGGTTCTCCCAAACCGCGTTCGGCCGTCCCTCGTACCCCTAGGAGGGAGTTAGCGAGCAAAGGGGGACAGATGGTCCGAAGAACCGTTCTTGCGCTCGGCGTTCTCATCGCCGCGCTCTTCGCAACAGTTCCGCTGCAGGCGGCGGAAGGGAATTCCTACACCGTGACGCCGCTCGTCTCGGACGTCCCGGGAATGGGCGCTCCCGTGATCGACCCGGACCTCGTCAACGCGTGGGGGCTGACCGCCTCCTCGACGAGCCCGTGGTGGGTCGCGGACAACGAGACGAGCGTCTCGACGCTCTACAACGGCGCCGGGGCGAAGCAGGCGCTGACCGTGACCGTGGGCACCGACAGCGGCCCGACCGGCGTCGTCTTCAACACGCTCGGCTCGGGCTTCGAGGTCTCCAACGGGACGACGACGGCCTCGTCTCGGTTCATCTTCGACGGCGAGGACGGCGTCCTGCGCGGCTGGAGCCCGACCGTCGACGGGACGCACGCGCTCGTCGGGGGGCAGGGCGATCCGGGCGCGATCTTCAAGGGGCTCGCGATCGCGGACGGCAAGCTGTTCGCGTCCGACTTCCACAACAACGAGGTCGCGGTCTTCGACTCCGGCTGGAACCTCGTCGACCGCTTCACCGACACCGGGCTCCCGAGTGGTTACGCGCCGTTCGGGATCCAGGCGATCGGCGGGAACATCTTCGTCACGTTCGCGAAGCAGGATGCGGACGCCGAGGACGAGGTCGCGGGCCAGGGTCTCGGGTTCGTCGACGAGTTCGACACGTCCGGGAACCTCGTGGCGCGCGTCGCTCAGCACGGTCAGCTGAACGCGCCGTGGGGGCTCGCGCAGGCGCCGTCCGACTTCGGCCGCTTCAGCGGTGACCTGCTCGTCGGCAACTTCGGCGACGGCCAGATCAACGCCTACGCGCTCGGCTCGAACGGGCGCTACACGCACAAGGGCGAGCTCCGCTCGAACGGGCACCAGATCGCGATCGACGGCCTCTGGGCGCTCGAGTTCGGCAACGGCGCCAACGCCGGGCACACGAACGAGCTCTTCTTCACCGCGGGGCCGCAGGACGAGTCTCACGGTCTGTTCGGGAAAATCACCGCGAACTAGGAAGTGCTTCACCCGCGGGAGAGGCGGGCCCATCGAACGCCCGCCTCTCCCGTTCCCAACTAGATTGCGGGTCGCAGTCGATCGAAGGGGGAGATGTGACCCGAATGCGTATCCGACTCGGGCTCGTGCTCGGCCTGGTCGGACTAACCCTTGCCTTCGCCGGCTCGGCCTGGGCCGCGTTCACGCCAGGCTCGCCGGGGCTCGGTGACCCGTTCTTCCCGCTCGCGGGGAACGGCGGCTACGACGTCTCGCACTACGGGCTGGACCTGTCCTATGAGCCGGGCACGAACCAGCTCACGGGAACGGCGACGATCACGGCGACGGCGACACAGGACCTGTCGAGGTTCGACCTCGACCTCCGCGGCTTCACGATCTCGCGGCTCGACGTGGACGGCCGCGCGGCGACCTTCACCCGCGACGGCCAGGAGCTCGTCATCACACCACGGGCGGGGATTCGTGCGGGCACCGAGTTCACCGTCCTCGTCGGCTATGCGGGCACGCCGATGGTGGTGACCGATCCGGACTTCTCGATCGAAGGCTGGGTTCCGACTGACGACGGCGCATTCGTCGTCGGCGAGCCGCAGGGCTCGCCCGCCTGGTACCCGGCCAACGACAACCCCCGTGACAAGGCGGCCTACGACTTCAGCGTCAACGTCCCGGCCGGGCTGACGGTGATGGCGAACGGGGTGCTCGTCTCGCACGCGACGAGCGGCGGGCGGACGACCTGGGTCTGGCACGAGTCGGATCCGATGGCGCCGTATTTGGCGACGGCGACGCTAGGGCGCTTCGACCTCACGATCTCGACCGCGGGCGGAGTGCCGTCGTACGTGGCGATCGACCCGCAGCTCTCGACCGGCAACGTGCTGCGCAAGCTGCCCGAGATCGTCGACTTCTACAGCTCGATCTACGGGCCGTACCCGTTCGACGCGGTCGGGGCGATCGTCGACTCCGCAAAGGTCGTCGGCTACTCGCTGGAGACGCAGACGAAACCCGTGTTCCCGATCGTGCCCAACGAGGCGACGCTTGCGCACGAGCTCTCGCACCAGTGGTACGGAGACTCCGTGACGCTCACGCAGTGGCCCGACATCTGGCTCCACGAGGGCTTCGCCACCTGGTCGGAGTGGATCTGGAGCGAGCACGAGGGGAACAAGTCCGCGCACCAGTACTTCGAGCAGCTGTACAACACGCCCGCGCAGGACACCGGCTTCTGGACGCCGCCGCCGGGCGATCCGGGCGCGCCGTTCTTCCTGTTCAACGGGACGATCTACAACCGCGGTGGAATGACCCTGGAGGCGCTGAGGGAGAAGGTCGGCGACCTCACCTTCTTCCAGATCATGCGTAGCTGGGCCACGCAGAACCGTCACGGCAACGTGACGACAGCGCAGTTCATCGCGCTCTCGGAGCAGCTGAGCGGGATGGATCTCGATCACTTCTTCGACGTCTGGCTCTACGAGCCGGAGAAGCCGATGTCGTGGTGACGAGCCCGTAAGGCGACGTCGCCCACCTGCTGCGCGTAGCTCCTCTAGCCGCCGAGGCGCCGCCAGAACGATGGTTTCGGCGCCTCGGACGGCTCTTCGCCGATCGCGCGCGCGGCGGCGACGAAGTCCTCGGAGCGGAGAGTCATGAGCTCCTCGCGCTCGAGGTCCGCGAGCTGGTCGCCCGTCACCTGCGCGAGCCTGAGCGCCTGCGCGTTCAGCGCCTGCTCGAACAGGGTCCGCGCGTAGCGCGCGTTGCCGAAGCCCTCGCCGCGCTTCGGCGCCGCGAGGATCCGGCGCAGCGTGTCGAGCGCGCCCTCGCCGAAGCGGTACTCGTTCTCCGCGAGGAACTTCGCCGCGATCGCGAGCAGCTCGTCGGTCGAGTAGTCGGGAAACGTGATCTCGCGCGAGAAGCGCGACCGCAGCCCGGGGTTCGAGTCGAGGAAGCGGTTCATCAGGCGCGGATAGCCGGCGACGATGACGACGAGCCGGTGGCGGTAGTCCTCCATCCGCTTGAGCAGCGTCTCGATCGCCTCCGCGCCGAAGTCGAGGCGCTCCTCGGGCGCCGCGAGCGAGTACGCCTCGTCGATGAAGAGCACGCCGTCGAGCGCGCTGCGCACTGCTCGCTCGGTCTTGATCGCGGTCAGGCCGACGTACTGGCCGACGAGCCCCGCGCGGTCGACCTCGACCAGGTGCCCGCGGCGCAGGAGCCCCATCGAGCGGTACATCTCGGCGAGGAGGCGCGCGACCGTCGTCTTGCCGGTGCCCGGGTTGCCGAGGAAGACGAGGTGCTGCGAGGTCGCGACCTCGGGCAGCCCGTGCTCGGCGCGGCGGCCCTGCACCTGGAGGAACGCGACGAGCGCGCGAACCTGCTCCTTCACGGTCTCGAGCCCGACGAGCGAGTCGAGCTCGGCCTGGAGCTCGTCCATGCTGCGAGCCGGCGGAGGCTTGCGCAGGAGGTCGAGCTGATCGGCGATCCAGTCGGAGCCACCGTCACCGCCGCCGACGCGCAGGCGCTCGGTCAGCACACGAAGGCCGTGCTGCAGATCGTCGAGCGGCTTCCGCGCCATACGCCCTGCAACCTACCCCGCACGGAGCTCTATGCAGCGCCCTCGGCGGCCGGAGGCTCGGCGAGCTGGGCATCGAGCGCCTGTTTCAGCTCGTCGATCGCCGCCTCGACGGCGTCCTTGCGGCGGCCGAGCCTGCGGGCGAGCAGCTCCATCGTCTGCGCGGTGACGGGTGCGGCTCGCTCGACCTTGCGCCGTCCGGCCGCGGTCGACCTGATCAGGTACGACCGGCCGTCGTCGGGGTTCCTCACGCGACGGATGTGACCGAGACCGAGCAGCTCCTGCAGGCGATCGGAAAGCGTCGTCGGAGCGACCCCCATCTCCTGCGCGAGCGCGGTCGGCGTGATCGGCTCACGGATGCAGATCATCGACAGGAGCGCGTAGTGGGGCGTCCAGACGCCGGCCGCCTTCAGCTCGCGCGTCACGAGTTGGTCGACGCGCTGAGCGGCAGTCCAGCTGTCGAGGAGGACGTTCGTCCTATGCGGCATCAGAACTACTCCGGATTCGGAAGATTATAGTACGGATCCGTGCTATCTTGGGATCGATGCGGAAGGCGGTCGTCCTCGGCGTGGTGCTGCTCACGGCTCTGCCGCTCGCCACGACGGCGGCGGGCAAGCGCAAGCCGAAGCCGGTTCGGATCGTCGAGCCTGGCGCCCTCGTCGTGGACTCGCGGAACGGGCTGCTCGTCGCCGACCGGAAACTGAGCCGGGTTGTGCGCATCGACCTGCGTACGGGCAAGCGTCGCGTCATCGTCAAGGGCGTCCGTGACATCGGCGCGCTCGCGTACGACGACCTCGGCCGCCTCTACGTCGGGGCGAGCGACCGGATCTACCGCGTCGACGGCGGCAGGAGAACGCTCGCCGTCGGAAACGGCGAACGAGGTCATACGGGCGACGGCGGCCCGGCGACCTCGGCGTCGATCGGCGGCCTCGGCGGCTTCGAGGTCGACCATGACGAGAGCATTGTCATCTCCGAGTACGACAACTGGATCCGCTTCGTCGACCCGAACGGAACCATCAGCACCCTGGCCGGCACCGGAGGGGAGGGGTACGCCGGAGACGGCGGCCCGGCTCGTGCGGCTGTCCTCTCGCACCCGCACGACCTCGCGCTCAGGATCGACCGCGAGGTGATCGTCGCGGACTCGCACAACCGAGTCCTGCGCCGGATCGATCCCGCCGGGACGATCTCGACCTTCTCGACGGGATACCTCGCTCCGGTGGCGGTCAAGGGTGGCCCTGGCAACTCGGTCTACGTCGCGGATGCGGGGGCGAACGCCGTCTTCCGCGTCTCGCCGGAGGGCGGCCCTCCTCTCCGCATCGGTCGGGCAAGGGGCCCGGCGTTCCTCGCGGTCGACTCGCGCCACAACCTGTACGTGTCGGAAGTGGCAGGCGCGCAGCGCGTGCTGCGCATCGCTCCGTCCGGCCACGTCCGCGTGCTCGTCCGCTGAGGAGGGCCCGGTGGGCCGGGCCCTCCCCGCGAAGACGCGCTAGTTCGAGGCGATGCCTTCCTGACCGACAGGAAGTCCGGTCACGCTGCCGACCGCGGTCAGCGAGCCGTCGCCGTTGATCTGGAAGCCGTCGATCGTGCCTGTGGTCCCGGTCTGCACGTAGAGGTACCGGCCGGACACGGTCAGGTCGATCGGCCCCGCGTTCGTGGACGCCGCCGCTGCCGAGAGCAAGGACGGTGTGCCGTCCGCTCCGACGGTGAACGAGCTCACGTTGTTGCTGCCAGTGTTCGAGACGTAGTAGAAGCCTCGAGCGCGGACGATCCAGCAGAGCGCCGTCTGCCCGTCGGTCGCCGACCTCGGATCGGCCAGCGTGCCGCCGTTCAGCTCGTACGTCGTCAGCGAGCTCGCGCCTGCCTCGCCCGCCGCGAGCCTGCCCTGCGGCGTGAAGGTGAATGCGAACGGCACCGGCGTTGCCGATGGGTTGACGATCGGTGACGTCGAGAGCGTCCCGTCACGCCGCACGCGGAACACGTCGATCGTGCTGCCGCTCATCTTCGTCGTCACGAGCAGCTTCTGGCCCTTCGGGCTGAATCCGACCTGACCCGGTGAGGTCAGGAAGTTCGGGGGGTTGCCGTTGGCCAGGCCGAGCGACCTCGCCGACCCTGCGATCGGGCGCAGGTGGTGGCCGCGGAGCCAGAACCCCTGGACGATCCCCTCGCCGCCCGCGTTGAGGACGTAGACGAGCCGGCCGTGGACGGCGATGCTGGCCGGGAACTCGCCGCCCGAGGGGACGACCTTGCGCCCCTGGAGCCGGTCGCCCTTGACCTTGAACGTCGTCACGGTGTCGCTGCCGGCGTTGACCGCGATCAAGGTCGCGTGCCGCCAGTCGTACTGGAGCGAGCCCTGCGAGGCAAGGCGGTCGGACTCCGAGCCGGGAGCCGCCACGCCGCCGTTCCCGCCGGTCGCATACGCGCCTGCCTGCGACAGCGTGCCGTCACTGTTTCGGTCGTAGACGAGGATGCGGTTGCCGCCGGGCTCGTTCGTCTGGACCCAGACGACGGATCCGCTTCCCGCGTGGCCGTGACCGTGTCCGTGCTCATGGCCGCGGCCGTTGCCGTGCCCGTGGTCCGGGTACGCGGCGCCGGCTCCGGCGAGCGCCGCAACTGCGGCTACGAGCACGATCAGTGCTGTGTGTCTCATGGGTTCCTCCTTCGGTGGATCACCAAGGGGTACCCGTGCCGGACCGCCCCGATCGCCCTTTTCGACGGAGTTACGACTCTTGTAAGAAACGAGCCCCGACGCTTACGGCCTAAGCACCGGGGCTCCTCTGACCGCACAAACCGGTCAGGCCGCAGATCGGCAGCGCCTGGTCTTCCCTTTAATCAGACCAGGAGGCCGGTGACGTACATGACCGCGATTCCGGCGAGGAAGCCGCCGAGGGCGTGGCCCGACGAGAGGCCTCCGGGCGCCTTCCGGGCGATGTAACGGGCGACCTCGACGACGACCTCGAGCGCCGCACCCGCCGCGCCTGCGAAGAAGAGGACGCCGAGGACGTCACTCGTCACGAATCCGCCCAGCCAGGCGCCGGGAATCGCGGGCGCTCCGGCGATCAGTGCGAGCACCGCGAGCCGGCGGAGCGAGACCCGGCCGCGCTCGGCGATCGGAGCCGCGATGCCGAGGCCCTCGGTCACGTTGTGCACCATGAACCCGACGACGAAGAACGTGCCGAGCGCGAGCTCGCCGATCGCGAACGACGTCCCGATCGCGAGGCCTTCGCCGAGGTTGTGCAGGCCGATGCCGACGGCGACGAGCGTCGCCAGCGCCAGCCCTCCGGCCGCTTCGCCGCCCGAGAGCCGCCGCGACAGGAACGTGAGCAGCAGGTACGTCGAGACGACGCCGAGCAGGACGACGCCGAGCCCCCCGACGCCGCTCGGCAGCCCGGCCTGCAGCTCGAACGCCTCGGCCAGCGCCTCCAGAGCGAGGAACGTGAGCAGGCCAGCGGTCAGCGCCATGAAGGCGGCCAGCCAGCTCGGGCTCGCGCGCCGGAGCGAAGGGAGCCAGGCGAGCCCGAGCGCGATCGGCAGCACGCCCACGAGCAACCCGATCAGCGCGTAGCCGAGGAACCCGCGCGCAGAGGCCTGCGGCGTCTCGACCGCGGCCGCGACGTCCTCGGTCGTCTGCACGCCCGTCGAGCTCGTGACACCGACGCTCACGGGCTCGCCGTCGACCCAGTCGTACGGGACGACGATCGTCGCGGAGCGCAACCGGCCGAGCGTCGGATCGCCGTCGACCGAGAACGGGACGATCGCGTCGTTCACGGTCACGGATGCGATCGTGATCGACTCGCGCTGTGGGTTCGTGACCCGCACCTTGATCTCGCCGGGCCGGAAGGCGACGCGCCGCACGTCGAGCTCGTCGCGCGGCGGCGGGCCCTGCCCGACGAGCTCGAGCAGCGAGCCCCCCGTCGAGACGAAGAGCGCGATCGCGCCCACGAGCGCCGCGATCGGCACGAGCGCCCACAACCGCCAGTGCGCTCCGCCGAGCCTCGTGGCGAGCGAGCTCGACGCCACCGTCAGTCGCTCACATCGAAATAGCCCATCCAGCCGAGCTCCGTGAACTCGCTCTGGTGCGCGTGGAACATGAACGTCCCGGCGTTGTGGAACTCGAGCTCGATGATCCCGCGCTCGCCCTGGCAGAGCATGACCGTGTCCGTGTACTCGAAGTGGTCGGTCGAGCCAGTCGGGTAGTAGCGGAAGAACTCGCCGTGCAGGTGGAACGAGTTGATGAGATCGAACTCGGTCAGGTTCGCGAGGTAGATCCGCACGAGCTCGCCGCGACGGACGCGGATCGGGTACTTCGCGTAGTAGAACGCGCCGCCGTTGACGGTGTAGAAGTTGTTCTCCCCGTCGCCGTCGGTGTCGTAGCCGTTCATGACCATGACGAGCTCGCGCGCGGCCGGCCGAGGCTTCTTCGGGTCGATGATGAACGCGCCGTAGAGGCCCTTGTGGATGTGCTGCTTGATCGGCCCGACGTGGCAGTGGTAGAGGTGCATGCCGTACGGCCGCGCGGGGAACTCGTACGTGAACGTGTCGCCCGGGAGGACGATCTCGAAGACGCCGTCCATTCCGCTCGGGTGGATCCCGTGGAAGTGGATCGTGTGCGGATGCGCGCCCTGGTTCGAGAAGTTGACGCGCAGCAGGTCGTCCTCGGTGGCGCGGATGATCGGGCCGGGGACCGTGCCGTTGTACGTCCACGCGTCGAAGGAGACGCCCCGTGCGACCTCGACCTTGCGGTCGACGGCGGTCAGGCTGTACTCGCGGACGCGGCCCGGTCGATGGGGGAGAGCCGGCGGCGGGATCAGGGCCGCATCCTGCGCGTGCGGGCCGCCCGGGGCCGGCACCTCGGAGCCGATCATCGCCGCGTGTCCGGCGGCCGGGTGCTCGTGTTCGAGATGGGTTGCGGAGCTCTCTCCGTGCGCGGTGCTCGGCCAGGCGAGCTTCGCCAGCGGCGCGGCGGCGACGAGAGGGAGCGAGCCGGCCAGGATCTGCTTCCGGGTCAGATTTTTAGCCACGTCGAACTTCTAAGTTAGAGTATATGCAGATGTTTCGCGATCTGACAGACGCGATGCAGGACTACGTGAAGGAGATCTACAAGCTCCGGCTCGAGGGCAAAGGCGCGACGACGTCTGCGATCGCCGAGCGCATGGGCGTCCGTCCGCCGTCCGTGACGGCGATGGTGAAGCGCCTCTCCGCGCTCGGGCTCGCGGAGCACGCGCCGTACCGCGGCGTCGAGCTGACTCCGGCCGGGGAGCGGGTCGCGCTGGAGGTGATCCGGCACCACCGGCTGCTCGAGCTCTACCTCGCCCAGGCGCTCGGGCTCTCGCTGGACGAGGTGCATTCCGAAGCCGACCGGCTCGAGCACGCGCTGTCGGAAGAGCTCGAGGCGAAGATCGACCTCGCGCTCGGCTATCCGACACACGACCCGCACGGCGACCCGATCCCGGACGCGAAGCTCCGCCTCGACAGCAAGCGCCTGCGCACGCTGGCGAGCCTCGAGCCGGGCGACGAGGCAACGATCCAGCGCGTCCCGGACGGGGACGACGAGCTGCTGCGCTACCTGACCAGGCTCGCGCTCGTGCCCGGCAAGAAGATCAAGCTCCGCGCCGTCGAGCCCTTCGGCGGCCCGCTCACGGTTCGCGTCGGCAAGTCCGAGCACGCCATCTCGCGCGAGCTGGCAGGCGGCATCGGCGTGACGTGACCCGCGAGGGTTCCGCGGAGACTGCCACCGCGAGGCGCGTCGTCCGCGTCGAGGACGCGCTTCCGGGCGAGGCCCGGGTGCTGGAGGCGGCCGAGCGCTCGCTCACCGGGCGGCGGCGCGGAGTCGCGGCGCTGACGCCGTTCCTGGGGCCGGCGTTCATCGCGGCGGTCGCGTACGTCGACCCAGGGAACTTCGCGACGAACATCGCCGCCGGGGCGAAATTCGGCTACGCGCTGCTGTGGGTCGTGCTCGCCGCGAACCTGATGGCGATGATCGTCCAGTCGTTGTCCGCGAAGCTCGGGATCGCAACCGGCAAGAACCTGGCCGAGGTCTGTCGCGACCGCTTCTCGCGGCGTACGACGTACTTCCTCTGGATTCAGGCCGAGGCGGTGGCAATGGCGACCGACCTCGCCGAGTTCACTGGCGCGGCGCTGGGGCTCGCGATCCTCTTCTCGTTGCCGCTCTTCCTGGCGGGGCTCATCACCGCGGCCGTCGCGTTCGGAGTGCTTGCCCTTCAGGAACGCGGCTGGAGACGCGGGGAGGCGGTGATCACGGCGCTCGTGGGAGCGATCGTCGCCGGGTTCGCGATCGAGGTCCTTCTGTCACCGGTTTCCGGGTCGGGCGTCGCCCGCGGCGTGCTGGTGCCGACACTCCCGAGCTCGGAGGCGACGCTCCTGGCCGTGGGGATCATCGGCGCGACCGTCATGCCGCATGTGATCTACCTCCACTCGGCGCTGACGCAGCGGCGGATCGTCGGGGTCGACGAGGAGGCGCGGCGGCGCATCTTCCGCTTCGAGCTGATCGACGTCGTGATCGCGATGGGCATCGCCGGAGCGATCAACATGGCGATGCTCGCCACGTCGGCCGCCGTCTTCCACACGAGCGGGCTGAACGACGTCGGCGACGATCTCACGGTCGTGGCCGACCAGCTCGGCGCGCATCTGCACGCCCACGCGGGCACGATCTTCGGGATCGCGCTGCTCGCGTCCGGGATCTCGTCGTCGTCGGTCGGGACGATGGCCGGCCAGGTCGTGATGCAGGGCTTCATCCGGCGGCGGATCCCGATCTTCGTGCGGCGGACGGTGACGATGCTGCCGGCGCTGACCTTGCTCGCGATCGGCGCCAGCCCGTCGCGCGCGCTCGTCCTCAGCCAGGTGTTCCTGTCGTTCGGGATTCCGTTCGCGCTCGTGCCGCTCGTGCTCTTCACGCGCAACCGTGAGCTGATGGGCGGGCTCGTCAACAGGCGCGTGACGACCGTCGCCGCGGGCGTGGTCGCGACGGTGATCGTCTGCCTGAACGTCTATCTGCTCGAGCAGACGTTTTTCGGCTGAGGACCTAAACCGGTCGTGCTCTCGTGCCGATGAGAGCTTTCGTGACTTCTGACAGCCGCATTCGTAGGCGCTCGGTCCTGACCGTGGTCGCGCTTTCCGCAGCGGTGGCAGCCATCGCGGGCGGGTCGGCCAACGCCGGCTCCCAGGCCGCCAACGGCCGGATCGCGTACGTCAGCGACGCCGCCTGCCGCTTCGACCCGACGCTGAAGAACGAGGACGTCTTCTCGATGGCGCCCGACGGCTCGGGCAAAGCGGATCTGACGCGCAACGCCAACCCCGACGGCGCTCCGGCGTGGTCGGCGGACGGCACGATGCTCGCGTTCACACGGCCCGGCAAGGCCAACAACGACGACGTGTTCGTCATGAGCTCGAACGGCAAGGGCCAGAGGAACGTGACGAAGACGTCGCCCGACGACGCGAATCCCGACTGGACGCCGGACGGGTCGAAGGTGACGTACGACGTCAGCGGGGCGTCGGTCTTCGAGGTCAACGCCGACGGGACCGGCATGAAGCCGCTCATCCCGGGCGGCTCGGAGGCCTCGTGGTCGTCGACCGGCAAGGTCGCCTACTCGGCGACGGTCGAGCCGTCGAACTCGGAGATCTTTGTCGCCAACGCCGACGGCAGCGGCGCGCACAACGTGACGAACGCGCCCGGCTACGACGACGACTCCGCCGTCTGGTCGCCGAACGGCACGAAGATCGCGTTCGTCCGCTTCTTCGGCGGCGCGGGCGAGATCTTCGTCATGAACGCCGACGGCAGCGGTCAGATGAACCTGACGAACAACCCGGCGAACGACGGCGACCCGACCTGGTCTCCCGACGGCACGAAGATCGCGTTCACGACGAACCGCGGGCCGACGGGCGACAACGAGATCTTCGTGATGAACGCCGACGGCAGCGGCCAGGTCGACCTCACGAACAGCCCGGCGAACGAGTCGGATCCTGACTGGCAGCCCGTGACGGGCACGCCGCCGGCCGCTCCCGGCCCGGATCGCATGTGCAAGGTGCCGAACCTGCTCGGGCAGAAGCTCTCCCCGGCACGCGCGAAGGCCAAGAAGGCCGGCTGCGTCTCGGGCACGGTCAAGTACGCACGGGCGAAGAAGCCGCGCGGCCGCGTCGTCCGCCAGACGCCGCGCAAGGGCCTCCGTCTCTGCTTCGGCGTTCGCGTGAACGTCGTCGTCAGCCGCGGCCTGCACAAGTAAGACCGTCCCCGCCTTGGCCTAGCATTCGTCCCCGTGCGGAGGACCATGCTCGCGGCTGCGCTCGTCCTCCTGCTCGCGGGTAGCGGCGCTTCGGCCCAATCGTCGAGCGGCTGGCTCGTCTACGGGAACGACCTGGCGCGGAGCTCGTCGACGGATGTGTCGCTGTCGCCGCCGTCGGTGCGGCCGGCCTGGTACACGCCGATCTCCGGCCGGGTCAGCGCGCAGGCGCTCGTCGCCCAGGACGTGCCTGGCCCGGGGCAGCGCACGGTCTACGTGGCGACGACGAAAGGCGTCCTCTACGCACTCGCGGAGAACGGGTACGTGCGCTGGCGCGTCGAGCTCGGCCAGCTCGAGCGGGTCTGCCAGCAGATCGACGGCTATGGCGTGACGGGCACACCGGCGATCGACCTGTCCACGCACGCGATCTACGTCCCGGATGCGTTCGGCCGGATCCACGCGCTCGATCTTGCGACCGGCGCCGAGCGACCCGGGTGGCCGGTCACGGTCTACGCCGATTTCCGGCGCGAGCTCGTGTGGGGCGCGCTCACGAACGTCGACGGCTCCCTCTACTTCGGGACCGGCTCGTACTGCGACCGGACGATGGTGGCCAAAATCTTCCGGGTGGGGATCGCGAGCGGCGCCGTGTCGCAGTGGGAGGTGGTGCCGAAGCGCCTCGGAGGCGGCGGAGGCGTGTGGGGCTGGGGTGGGCTCGCCTACAGCGCGGCCCGCGACTCGCTCTACGCGGTGACCGGGAACGCGTTCGAGGGCGGTGTCAACCGCGGCAAGCGCTTTCGCGAGTACGCGGGGTACGGCGAACGGATCGTCGAGCTCGGGCCGGACCTGCGCGTGCGCGGATCGAACCACCCGCGGGACATCCGCAAGGTGAGCGACCTCGACTTCGTCGGCTCGCCGGTGATCTTCCAGAACTCGGCGTGCGGCGAGCTTGCCACGGCGCTGAACAAGAACGGCTCCCTCTACATGTGGCGCATACGAAGCCTGGCGGCCGGGCCGACCTCGAAGCTGCGGCTTTCGAACCCGACGCTCGCCGCGCCGCTCCTGTCGCAGCCCGCGTACTCGTCCCGCACGCGGGCCCTCTACGTTGCGACTCCGAGCAGGCTCGTCCGCGTGAACGTCAACGCGAAGTGCCGTGCGCGCATCGCGTGGAGTCGGAAGGTCGGGAGCGGGCTCTTCAACGGGTCGCCGACGATCGCCGGGGACACCGTGTGGCTCGTCGAGAACGCGAACGCGGGCTCGGCGTTAGTCGCGTTCCGGGCGACGACGGGCCAGCTGCGCTACAAGGCGCGTCTCGCGGGTCCGGGCTACGTCGCTCCGACCGTCGCCGGCGACCGCATCTACGTCCCGCTCTACATGGGCGGCGTCCAGGGCTTCGCGCTCGGCTCGGTGCTCGCGCGGCAGACCGGTGGCGGCGGCAGCGGGCTGGACGAGTACCGCAGCTTCGCCGACGGGATGCACGGCTGGGCGAGCCGCGAGGACGGCGTCTACGCGACGGACGACGGCGGGGGGACGTGGCATCTCGTCTATCCCCGGAGCGCGGTTCGCGTGGCGCGGGTCTCGCCGTCGAGCGGGATGATCGCCGTCGGCGATCGCAGCTCGAAGTGCGGCTGCCGGCAGGTGCGGCTCTGGACG
>Ga0207674_10000862_pt1 | contig 39653 bp, 27 predicted proteins | sample KBSCornC72_FD_184303 | JGI IMG/M metagenome (GOLD analysis project Ga0207674, IMG submission 184303) | Corn rhizosphere microbial communities from Kellogg Biological Station, Michigan, USA - KBS Corn C7-2 (SPAdes) (version 2) | ecosystem: Host-associated > Plants > Roots > Rhizosphere > Soil ... | reverse complement strand
TGCATGCGGCTGCTGGGCTGGGAGCCGACGGCTGCACGCTATGCCGCTTGCTGCAAGCTGCTGCCAATACCGCCCAGTTGTCATCCCGAGCGGAGCGTTAGCGGAGCGAGGGATCCTCATCGGCCCGAGCGAGGAGCTCTTTCGGGGAACCGGAGGATCCCTCCCTTCGTCGCTGGCGCTCCTCTGGGCAGGCCCTTCGCGGCTGGCGCTCCTCTGGGCAGGCGCCTGCCGGCTCGGGATGACACCCGCTCTTTCGCCGGCCGCGGGCCGCCGCCGCCGGCCGCCTACTGTCGACAACTCCCGTTAGGATCCGGCTTCTCCTTGTCCACCGCGATGCGATGGTCGAGGTTCCCGACCTTCGTCGCGATGCCGTACACGAGCTGGCCGATGCGCGCCATGTGCTCGTAGTCGATGTACTGCGGCTCGTCAGTCAGCTGGTGGTAGTCGCCGTGCAGGCCCGTCGTGAAGAACACCACCGGGATGCCCCATCGCGCGTAGTTGTAGTGGTCACTCCGGCAGTAGATGTTTTCCGGGTGACCGTTGGCGTCGAATTGGTAGTCGAACGTGAACGGCATCTTCTCCGTCTTGTTCACCGCCTCGACGATGTCGCCAAGCTCGGTCGACAGACGGCGCGACCCCACGAGCTCCAGGTAGGTCGGGCCGCCGACGGGCAGATCCCATTTATCCCCGCGCCCGATCATGTCCATGTTCAGCTGGGCGACGATCGAGTCGCGCGGGACCGTCGGGTGATCCGAGAACCATCGGGAGCCTAACAGGCCCTTCTCCTCGCCGACGTGCCACACGAACACGAGCGATCGCTTCGGCTTCACCGGTGCCTTCTGGAATGCCTCGGCCAGCTCGAGCAGCGTCACGGAGCCGGAGCCGTCGTCGTCGGCGCCGTTGCGGATCGAGTCGAGTCTCACGCCGTGCGCCGCGTGGACGCTGTCGTAGTTGATCCGGATCGCCGCGACGGCGGCGTCCTGCTCCGGCGTCGCCTGCTGTCCGCGCGAGACCATGCCGCGGATCGCGAAGCGCGCTTCGTTGTAGAGGTGGAGCGAATCGTGATCGACGGCCTGGAGCCCGAAGCCGACGTGGTCGCTGTGCGCACCTAACGCGACGTACTCGCCGCGGAGCTTCGGGTCGGAGCCGCGGATGATTGCGACGACGTTGCGCGCGGGGGCGGGGTCGTCCTTGAAATGGAGGTCGGCCTGCACCGTCTTGCCTGCCTGACCCTTCGTCGCGGCATCGATCGACGTGCCGAGAAGTGTCTGGGCGGCGGTCGACGTCATCGTGATCGTGACCGGGCTGGTGGGCCCGTTTGCGATGGGCTTCATCATCACGTCGCCCTCGCGCGGATGCGTTGCGGCCTGCACGGCGGCGGGCGATAGCGCGTCCGTCACCATCACGATGGCGACGGCATCGCTCAACGCGCGAAGCGCCGCGAACGCGCCGCGACCGCCGGGCCGGCCTCCAGCCGCCCCACTTCCCGGCTGCGACTTGAGCACGACGATCTTGCCCGCAGTCTGGTCGTGACTCGGGAGGCCGGTCGTGTCGCCGGCCATTCCACCGAACACCACGCTCGCGCCGCTCAGCGAGGCGATCGCGCCGCGAGACTGCGCGATGAAGTCGGTGCCGCCGCGAAGCGTCGTGCCGTCGACGGTGATCGTCGACGCCGGATCGAACGCCCGCCGCACCATCGGTACGTCCTGAAAGTAGCTACCTTCGTCGCCGCCCGGCTGGACCCCGAGCCGCTTCAACTCGCTCGCGATGTACGCCGTGGACTTGAGATGACCGACGGTTCCGGTCTCTCGACCCTGCATCGAGTCATCGGCGAAGATGTACAGCCGCGTCATGAGATCCGCGGCCGAGATGGCCGCGGTGGTCGGCTGTGGTGCGTGTTTGAGGGGAAGCGTCGGCCGCTGCTGCTGCGCCAACAGGGCTCCGGGCAGCGCGAGCGCAGCGATCGCGGCGCCGGGGATGAATCGACAGATCATGGCAACGAGTTTCATCAGGATTGATGGGGACGAACCGTCCGCCCTAGTCAACGTCGTCATGCCCCTCGCCGTTGGCCTCCCCGAACAGCTCGGCTAGGTTGACGGATGACGTTGACTGCCGCGCTGCTCGTCATCCTTTCCGCCACCACCCACGCGTACTGGAACTTCCTGCTCAAGCGGAGCGGGGGAACGCAGCTGTTCGTCGGCCTGAGCAAGGTGGGCGAAGTGGTGATGTTCGCGCCGTTCTTTCTCGCGCTCGTGGCGCCGAAAATCGGTCGGTTCGACGGGCTGTTGATGCTTGCCGCGGTGGGCGCCGTCTTCGTGCTCGTGAACTACGTCTGTCTCGCGTGGGCGTATCGGCACGGGGACCTTTCGTTCGTGTACCCGCTGGCGCGCGGCAGCATTCTGCTCTTTCTGCCGCTGCTCGCATTCGTGACCGTTGGCGAGCGCGTGAGTGCGATGGGCGCGTGCGCGCTCGCGCTCATCGTGTGCGGGATCGTCGCGCTGCAGCTGCCGTCGCTCGAGTGGGGCGCACTGTCATCACTCGGTCAACGACTCCGGACGCCGGCGACGACGTTCGCGCTGCTCGCCGCGTTCGCGGCGGCGTGTTACACGCTCTGGGACAAGCACGCGGTGCAGCGCGTCCCGGCGTTCGCGTACATCTATCTCTATACGGCGATCACGGCGATCGCGTATGGTGCCTTCATCTGGCGTCGCTATCCGCGGACGGAGGTTGCCGCGCAGTGGCGCGTGCATCGCTGGCCCATTCTGCAGGTGGGCTTCCTCAACATCACGTCGTATCTGCTCGTGCTGGTGGCGCTGCGCACGGGGACGTCGAGCTATGTCATCGGCTTGCGGCAGCTCAGTATCGCGTTCGGCGTGCTGCTCGGATGGGGGCTGTTGCGAGAGCAGGTCTCGGTGCCGAAGCGCGTCGGTGTCGCGCTGATCGTGGTTGGCTGCCTGGTCGTCGGCGTCGCGCGTTAGGCGGCGGGACGGACGACGGACGTGAGGCGACAGGCGGCAGGCGACAAAAGGCGCATGTCATTCCGAGCGAGCGCCAGCGAGTCGAGGAATCGCCGGCGACCCGGTAGAGAGGCCAGCCCCTCTACCGGGTCGACGTGCTCGGGATGACCCCGTTGACCTGCCGTCTTAGACGACGGGACGCCGGCCGGTGATCGCCCGATAGATCGCCAGGACGATGACCGCGCCGATGACCGACATGATCCATCCGGCCGACTGCCCAGGGCCGTACATGTGCAGCGCGCGCCCGACGAACGTCCCGACGAACGCGCCCACAATGCCTAACAAGATGGTGATGATGATGCCGCCCGGATCCTTGCCCGGCATGACGAGCTTGGCGAGCGCTCCGACGATGAGTCCGATGATGATGGTCCAGAGGATCGACATGGTGGCCTCGCACCGCGTGGAAGGTTGTACGACCGCTGAAAGTACCGACTCGACCGACAGGCCCAACCATCTTCATTGGCGAGGCGGGCCGGTATAGGCCATCCGTACATCCTGCCTCCCCCCGCCATTGACAACGGTGGTGTCCCGTCGTTGGATCACGCAACCTCTATGCGGAGACCGTGCCAATGCTGTCGGTGTTGCTCAGCCTCGCCGTTCAGGTGACTCAGGCCCCGGTGGCTCCGCGCCCGGCGCTGACTGTCTCCGTGCGGCCGGCAAACCCCACCGTCGTCGTCGGTGATTCGATCAGGCTCGCCGGCGAGGTGCGTGATTCCGCGGGCCGGCCCGTACCGAACGCGCGCATTCGATGGTTGGGTGGCTCGTTCGAGGGCGGAGTCGACTCGACCGGCATGGTAAAGGCGGGCGCCGTCGGAACGTTCGTGGCCTACGCGGTCCCGAGCGTCGACGGAAAGCCGGCACGGCCGACGCCGATCCCGGTTCGGATCGTTGCTCAGCCCGCAGCCCGAATCGCGCTGAACCACGGATCTTCCAAACTCGTGGTGGGTCAGCGGTTGGCCCTCGACGCCGAGGTGTATGCGGCGAACGGAGACCGCCGTCGCGATCCCGTAACGTTTACGTCGACGACGCCATCGGTTGCCACGGTGTCGTCAACGGGGCGCATCACCGCGCTGGCTCCGGGCTCCGCAACGATCCGCGCCACGGCCGGCAGTGCCCGCTCCGAAGTTCCGGTCCAGGTCGTGGCGAATACGATACGTCGAGTCGAAATCACGGGCGGCGTACCGGAAGCGCGCACCGGTGACGTGCTGCGTTTCAAGGCGGTCGCTCGGGATGCTGCCGGAAAGGAGATCGCCGGGCTCACGCCCGCCTGGACGATGGCGCCGGGCAGCGGCCTCATCGACAACGACGGCAGCTTTGTCGCCAACGAGCCCGGACAGTACACCATCTCGGCCAGCTTCGGATCGGCGAGTGGCGACGCGACCGTCCGCGCCCGCGCTCGCGATGTGCGCCGAGTGGCGACGAAAGTCGGTCGGGTGCCGCTGGCGAAGCAGCTCACGGCCGAATTCTGGCCGCACCCGAATGGCAAAAACGCGTACATGACGACGATCGGGGACCATCTGTACGCGCTCGACATCTCGAACCCGGCGGCCCCGAAGGTCACGGACTCACTCGTGGTGGACGCCCGGGTGATCAACGACGTGATGTCCACCGCCGACGGGAAGTACGCGGTCATGACGCGCGAGCAGGCATCGAGCCGCCGGAACGGCATCGTCATCCTGTCGCTCGAGGATCCGGCGTATCCGAAGCAGCTGTCGGAATACACGGAGACGGTTTCGGGCGGCGTGCATTCGGCGTACGTGTACACGCAGCCGAAGTTCGGGACGCACGTCTATCTCACGGACGACGCGACCGGCTCGATGCGGGTCATCGACTTGAACGACCCGAAGAACCCGAAGGAGATCGCGCGATGGCAGACCGAGCGCGCGCCAACGGGCCGGGTGCTCCACGACATCGACGTCCGCGACGGGATGGCATACCTGTCGTACTGGAACGACGGCCTGGTGATCCTCGACGTCGGCAACGGCAAGTGGGGCGGCTCGCCTAACGCGCCGAAGCTGGTGGGGCAGCTCAAGTACGATCTCGATGACCTCTATCGGATCGTCGAGGCGGAGGGCGGCCCGGGTTTCATTCGCGGGACGCACACGGCCTGGCGTCGCAACAACTACGTGTTCGTGGGGGATGAGGTCTTCAGCGCGACGCCGCAGGGCGTCACGGCCCCGGGGCTCAGTTTGGGCAAGGCGAACGGTCGCCTTCACGTGATCGATGTGAGCGACGTGACGAAGCCCAGGGAAGTGGCGTGGTACGAGCCGAAGGATGGCGGGACGCACAACGTGTGGGTCGCGGGCGACACGCTCTACCTCGGGGACTATCAGGGCGGCTTGCGGGTGCTGGACATCTCGGGCGAGCTGCGCGGCGACCTCCTGGCGCAGGATCGCGAGATCGCGCACGTGCACACGGGGGACGCGGACGGGATGGTACCTAACGCGGCGATGGCGTGGGGCGCGTTCTACCACAACGGGCTGGTGTGGGTCAACGACGTGTTTTCCGGCCTGTGGGCGATCAAGATCGAGCCCGCGAAAAAGCCGGTGATTCAATAAGGCCGCCCGTCGCCCGTCGCCCGTCCCCGAGCACGCGCCCGTCAGGGCGCCGACGCCGCACCGCGCCACACCGCGACGCCCGTCGGCTGCAGGGCCAGCGGCATCGACGCCACCACGCTTAAGCTCGAGAGGTCGATCGCGTCGATCGCGCCCGGATCCGTGCCCACCGATTCACACGTCACGAACGCGTAGCGTCCGTCGGGCGAGAAGGCGATGCCGTGCGGGATTCGCTTGCTCGTCGGAATACGCTTGGTCTCCGTCCACGTGCGCGTGTCGAACACGCTCACGCTCTTGTCCTTCTTGTTCGTCACGAACACGAGGCGCCCGTCGGGCGACGGCTCCACGTTGTACGCGCCCGCGCCCGTCGGGAGCCGCCGGACCAGCGTCAGCGTGTTCGCGTCGCGCACCTGCAGCTCGTTCGAGTGGTTGCAGGCGAGGTAGAGCAGGGAATCGTTAGGCGCCACGGAGACGTACGTCGTGAGGCAGTCCGGGTTCTGGCCCGTCAGCGTGCTGCTCGCCGCGCCGACCTTGGGCTTGGGCTTCGCCGCCGCCATCATCAGGGAGTCCTCACGCGTCTCCATCTTCATGTGCTCGGCGTGCGACATCGGCGTGCCGCCGCCAAGCGCGACGCGCGCGCTCACCGAGAATGCGCCGGGGTCGATCGTGAGCAGCTCGTCGGACATCATGCACGCCACGTACACGCGCGTCCCCGCGTGATTCCACTTCGACCCGTGCGGCATGTCGCACGCGCGGATCTCGGTGAGCGATGCCAGGTCTGGCGTGTAGATGACCGAGAGCGTGTTCTCGTGCCCGCGGTCACCGTGGAAGTCCGAGTTCGGCACGTACGCCCACTCGCCGTCGGGCGAGAGCCCGATCGTCGTCGGGAACATGCCGACCTTCACGCGGCCCACGAGTGAATCGGACCCGGTCGCGTATTTCCAGACCGCGCCGTACGGCGTCCCGTGTGCTATCGAGACGTACCAGAACCGGCCGTCAGGTGACACCGCCACGTTGTGCGGGCCGCTCAGCTCGTTCGCGATGAGCTTCACGGAGACCTCCCGCACCTTGTGCCACCCGTTAGGCCCCACCTCGATTCGCGAGACGACGTCGCCGGACTCGCTCGAGACGTAGAGCGTATACGGCGTCGTCGCCGTCGGCTGCGCCATCGCGGTCGACGCGATCGTGACGAGAGCGAGGCTGAGCGTTCGTGCACGCATTGGCATCACCGTTCGGGACACTGCACAGGTGACTCGGTACGAGTAATTGGTTACCGGGACAGGTAGTTGGTTACTGGATTGGTTATCGGTGATTTGCACCCTCGGGAGGATTCTCGTGAGCGAATAGCGTCCCGAGAGTTTGAATAACCAATAACCAGCTCCAGTAACCTGTTACCGGTTCGGTTGCGCCGTTCATTGTCCGCGATCGCTGCGCGCGAAGGTCTGTCCGCCCATCTCCACGCGCGACGGCGCGCCGTCGGTCCCGAGGATGAACGTGAGCAGTCCGGTGCCCTGCCACCGATTGTCCCAGCGAATGCGGAAGGTGTCGTACTGCCAGTGCTCGAGCGAACCCTCGAGCGTGCCGACCGTGAGCCGCAGACCGTCACCCGCCGTGGTGACCGCGACGTCGCCGTAGAGCGAATCGGTATAGACTCCCGCATAACGCGCGAGCGGAAGCGTCGGCTTCGTCCCCGTCACGCGCTTCGCCTCCTCGGCCTTCGCGGCGAGGGTGGCCTTGGTCGCGATGTCCCCGTACAACGTGCGCAGCTCGCGACTCCAGTCACGTCCCTTCGAGGGGGTCGGGCCCCACAGGTCGAACACCTTGAGCATGAGCGCGTGACGCAGCTCGACGTGATCCGCGTTCGCCAGCACGTATACGCCCAGGCGCTCGTCGGGAATGAGCCCGATGATGGCCACCATGCCATCGATGCTGCCTGTATGGAAATCCACCGCGCGCCCGTTGTAGTCCTGCTGGAACCAGCCGAGCGCGTAGGTCGTCCAGTGGGGATGCGTGAGGCGCGCGGTCGGATAGAACTCGCTGGCGGTCACCATGGTCTGCGGCTTGAGCAGCTCCGCGAACGTCTCCGGCTTGAGCAGTCGCTTGCCATCCACTCGGCCGCTGTCGAGGATGAACCGCATCCACTTCGCCATGTCGGCGACGCTCGACCACACCGCCCCCGCCGATGCCACGCCGTCGACGCTCGCGTTGCGGATGACGCGCATGGTGTCATCGATCCGGTCGTGTGGCGATGCCACGTTAGGCATCGTGGCCGCTTTCGACAGGAGCGGCACCGATCCGGTCATGTGGAGCGGCGTAAAGATCCGTGTCCGCACGAATTCGTCCCACGGCATCCCGCTCGCCGCGGCCACGACCTGGCCCGCCGCGGCGTACATGACGTTCTGGTAGATGAAGCTCGACCGCGGCGAATACGCGGCGTCGATGTACCGCACACGGCGCAGGATCTCGGCCGTCGAGTTGTTCGTGCCGTACCAGAGGTAGTCGGCGTTCGGCATGCCGGCCCGGTGCGTGAGCAGGTCGCGGACCTTGATCTCGCGCGTCGCCCAGGGGTCCTTGAACTGGAAGCCCGGGAGGTAGTTCGTGACCGGGTCGTCCCAGCGCACCTTGCCTTCGTCGACGAGCATGCCGAGTGCCGCCGAGGTCATCGCCTTCGTCGTCGATCCGATGGCGAAGAGCGTGGTCGTATCCACGAGGTCCGGTTTCCCGAGCTCGCGAACGCCATATCCCTTCTCGAAGACGACGCGACCGTCCTTGACGACCGCGATGGCGAGGCCGACGGCACCCCAGTCCTTCACGCCCTGGGCGGCGTACGCGTCGAGCTCTCGGACGGGGTCCGCAGCGGGCTTTTGGGCGAGGACGGTCGACGTCAGCGTGAATGAGGCGAGCAGCGCGGCTTTGCGAAGCATCCGAAATGGCGAAGGAGGTGCCTGGACGAGCGAGGAGTTGCAGCAAGACATGATGGCGGGCGACGAGGGTGTCGGCAACGGCAACGAACAACCACGAACGCCGAGTACGCAGACGGCGCTATTCGCCGGGCGCTGGGAACGCTGGAGATCGAAGGGGCAGAGTCGTTTGGATCAGGGGATCAAGGGCTCTAACCCTTGATGGCACCCAGCCATCAACCTCAGCGGATTCAGCAGCGGCGCGCAGCGCCGTCTACGCGTTCAGCGTTCGTGGTTGCTCTTGAGCTAGGGCGACGGACAAAAAAAATCGGAGGGCCGGATCAACTGATCCGGCCCTCCGAGGTTCAGCACTTCAGCCCGGCCTAGACGGACAGCAACCGATCGAAGAAGCTGCGGTACCGCCGGAGTGCCACGCGCAGGTCCTCGGTCGATACATCGCCGCCCTGCGCCCATTGCTGCTCCAGTGACGAGCGCTCGTGGGCGAACATCTCGGCCAGCCGCTTGATCGCGGAGGCGACGAGCGAGTCCGCGTTCTCCACGGCCTGACGCGGCTCGTCCACGAAGCCCGCCTGGATGTCGGTCCAGCGTCGCCTGAAGTCCTCGCTCTCGTCCTTGGCGAAGAGCGGCGTCGCGCGATGGTCTGCGTCGGTGTCTTCGGCAGGCCGAGCCGCGTCGGCCACGACGTTTGCGTGCGCCTGCTGCGCCTCACGCGTCACGTCGCGCTCCACGGGGCGGTCGGTCGCGGCGGCCAGGTCGGCCGTCGACAGCCGTGCGTCATCAGGTCGTCTCGGATCGGTCATCGGTGCACCTCACGTGGTTCGGCGTCAGCGGTATCGAGCAGGTCTTCGAAGAGCGCGCGGTAATGGACCATGGCCTTGCGGAGGTCCTCGGTGGATGCGTCGCCGCGACGCTCACGGTCAGCGATGTCGTGCGCCGCGCGATAGTTCTGCACGACGTACGGGTGGTCGACGGACACGTCCGCCGCACGCTGTTCGAAATCGCCGACAGGATAGCCACGTACTTGCATGAGATCCGCGACGAGGCGGTCGGCTTCGACCACGGCACCCTTCGGGTCATCGACGAACCGCGCCTGATCCGAGCGCCACTGCTCCGCGAACCGGGTGCGATGCTCGGGGCTGAGCGGTTTCAGGTGCAGCTGCTTGACGCGCTGGACGCGATCATCGAGCTCGCGCTCCGCGTGCTGCGCATCGCCGCGCTCTCGCACGAGCCGTTCATATTCCGGACCGAACTTTCCGCGGAGCTCCTCGGTGCGGCGCCGCTTCATCAGCAACACGGCGATGACGACCACCGCCAGCGCGACCAGCACACCGATGACTATTCTGGGGTCGAGTGATTCCATGCTGCGATTCCTCCTCTCTATCAGGCCCACGAGCTCGGCCGCTCACGTTGTGCGGCTTCCGGCAGCGGTGGCGCCCAATCGTTCCGAAAGGCAGGCACCGCCCACCACCAGAAAAGCATGGGAGGTGCCACATTTCGGCGAGAGGTGCGGATGCCAAAGCGGCCTCGTCGGATTTGTCCGACGAGGCCGCTCTGGATGCCGAGCGTGTCAGCGTTACTTGTGCGCGACCATCATCGCTCCAACCGCGACCGGGATCGGCTCGATCGACACGAGTCCAACAGGTGTGGACACCGATGCGGAGATCGACGTCCGTCCGAGGCGACGTCCTTCGACACGACCGTCGGCCGTGACTCGCGCCACCGATGTGTCGCTCGACTCATAGCGAATCGTGCGAGCCGGCAGCTTCACGGTTCGACCATCGCCACGCGTCGCAACGAGCTTGAGCGGCTGCGTGGTCCCCACGTTGACGTTCACCTGTTGCGGTCCTTCCAGCGCCACGATCGAATCCGGAGGAACGAGTCGGGCACATGCACCGAGCACCAACGAAACGACTCCGATGATCACGTGCTGCGAACGCATGTACATCCTCTAAGCTGGGTCAGCGAGGGCGATTGGCTCGTGGCTCCTTCAGGACGCGCGGCCCTCGCATGCGTCACGAGCTCGTTTTCACGTGCGAGCTCGTTTCGCGTGTCGGTAATGTTGTGAATCCAACCGAATGGCGCGGTGACTGAAGCCACGCCGCCAACGTGAGTGGTGGTGCCGTTGCGTTGCGACCGTTGGTCGCAGTCTCCGTGGCGCGTCTCACATTGCTCGAAGCGTCGAGATCCCGGGTATGGCTTGACATGGCGCGCGTTATGGGCAGGATAGAGCCAGCGCGAAAAGCTACATGCTCAGTCGTGAGGCCGCCGGCCTCCCGGCGACGCTGCCGGGATGAAGGGGGAACGAAGGTCGGCCCGAGGCACCCTGTGCGTACGGAGGTCGGCATGACCGGATCGTCGGTGTCGAGCACCCCCGAAACGATCGTTGGACCACTGCGCGATGAGGCTTCTCTGGAGAGCCTCTTCCGCGCGCACTTCTCCGCGCTCTCCGCGGAAGCGAAGGACCACCTCGGCCCCGAGGCCGCGTCGTCTGCGCCCAAGGTCATCGAGCAAGCCTTCAGACAGGCGTGGGAAGAGAGGGCGAATCTCGCGTCGGAGGCGGACCTGTCATCGTTCCTCCACGACGCCGTTCGTCGCGCATCCGCGCGTGAGCTCAGTCGCCGCGCCGGGGCCAGACACCTGAGCCATGGGGCGAAGGGCGGGTCGCAGCACGCCGCGACCGCGGAGGCTGATGTCGACACGGCATGGCACCACCTGTCGCGGCAGCTGCATCCCGAGGCGGGGCGCGCCGATGCTCAGGCCTATTCCGAGCAGCTGCGGCATCACGCCGCGGGCCACGTCGGCGACCTGTCGAGGCCACGATCGTGGAAGGTCCCGGTGGCCATCGGCATCTTCGCGGCGGCCCTGGCCGGCGGCGCGATGTGGTACCTCACTTCCCTCGGCGCCGATCGCGCCGTGACGCGCGCCCTCGACTCGAGTGAGGCACGCACGCTCGTTGCGCAGCCGGGGCAGACGGCCAGGCTCACGCTCGCTGACTCGACGCACGTGATGTTCGGGGCCGGCTCGAAGCTCACGATACCGAAGGATTACAACACGGTGTTGCGCGCGGTGAAGATCGAGGGTGCGGCGCGGTTCAGCGTCGCGCCGGGCAATCCGCTTCCCTTCGAGATCCGCGCCGGGAAGGCCGCGGTGATCGCGACCGGCACGACCATCACCGCCCGCTCGTACCCGAACGATCCGTACACGATCGTTCAGGTGGACAGTGGAACGGCGACCGTGCGCGTCGAGAAGCAGGACCACCCGCTCACCGCCGGTCAGGCGCTCCTGATCGACAAGGAGGGCAAGACGCGAACGCCTAACGCCGACGAGCTCGCGCTCGGGACGGCATGGACGAACCGGCGGATCGCGATCTCGGGCCAGCTTCGCGACGTCGTGGCGGAGATGAACCGGTGGATCGGCACGGAGATCAAGGTGCCGGAGCTCAAGGCGCTCGACACGCCGGCCAAGGTGGACGCGCCGATGGACTCGATGCGGGTTGCGATTGGCCAGGTCGAGCAGAGCACGGGCCTGGAGTTCGCATACGAGGGCCCGAACCAGGTGATGGTGTTCCGTACCAAGAAGCCGGGTACGGAGGCGGCGAAGCCGCCGGCTGCCAAGCCGAAAAAGTAGGCGACTGGCGACTGGCGACTGGCGACGGAAAAAACGAAAAGGCAGATGACAGAGATTCGACTTTCTCTGCCATCTGCCATCTGTCGCCAGTCGCCAGTCGCCAGTCGCCAGTCGCCAGTCGCCAGTCGCCAGTCGCCAGTCGCCTAGGACGACAGCACGATCTCACCCTCGGTAAGACGAAGGGTCCGGAACTCCTCCGTCCGAAACTCCTGCGTCATCCCCTGAACGCGGTTCGCGGCCACCTGCAGGGCCTGCGCAGTCGCCGAGACTTCCTGCATCGAGCCCGAGCTTTCCTCTGCCGCCGCGGCGACCTCCTGGGCTGCGGCCGCGTGGCCCTCCGCGGCAGTCCGAACACGCTCCATCGCGGCGTCCACGTCGCCAATGAGCTGACGACTCGCCGACACCACTTCCTCGACCTGCGACGTCGCATCCTCGACCGACGCGATCGCGCGCTCGATGCGATCGAGCGAGGCCGAGGCGTTCTCGGCCACCTTGCGCGCGTCGCGCATGCGCGCGGTCCCCGCTCCAACGGAGCCGACCGCACGATCGATCCTGTCGCGAATGCGTCGCACGCTATCAGCCACCTCTTCGGCGGCCTGATGACTTTGATCGGCCAGGAGTCGCACTTCCTCAGCGACCACGGCGAAGCCCCGACCATACGCACCCGCACGCGCGGCCTCGATCGCCGCGTTGAGCGCGAGCAGGTTCGTCTGCGACGCGATGCTGCCGATCAGCGTCGCGAAGTTGTCCACCGCGGCCGTTGCTTCCTGCAATTCGCGAATCTCTGCCGCTGAGCCATCCGCGACGCGTGCCGCTTCCCGCAGCGTGGTGACGGCGTTCGCCAGCTCGGCACGCGCTTCGTTGGCCGTCGTGCGAATGTCACCCCCCGCGGCCCCGGTCGCGGCCGCGGCGGTCTCGATCGCTGTGCCGGCATCGCCGAGTCGACGGACTGCTTCGGTTGCCGAGCCCAGGGCGTCGAGCTGCGCCGACGCACCCTGCGCGATCTCGGCGATGCCCCGCGTCATGTGTCCCGCGGCGTCGGAGACGCTCGTCGCGTTCGCCGCAAGCTGATTGGCCGCGGACGACACCTGCTCGGACTCGAACTGGACGTGCGCCACGAGCGCACCAAGTCGCTCACGCGCCCGACGCAGGGCGACGGCAAGCTTCGCGAACTCGTCGGCCTCCTTCCGCTCGTCGAATGCCAGACGGAGGTCACCATCGCCCATGGCCTCCATGTCGACGGCGAACGCAGCGAGCGGCCGCGTCACGGCGCGCGAGGTGCCGATGCCGAAGATGATCGCGACGCCAACCGCCGCGACGCCCAGTATCAGGACGAGCAGCTCGTCGCGGCGGACGCGCATCGCGAGCGCTGCCGCGATGTCGCTCCGCCGAGCGACGGAGCCGGCGCGAAACTGCTCGAGCGCCTTGTCCATCTGCTCGACGTCATCGAATGCTGCCCGGATGAGCGGCGCCGCGTCGCCTGGCTGACCGATGCGGCGAAACGCCTGGGCGACGGAAATGCGCACTTCCACTGTACTCTGAAGGTTGCCGACCTCCTCGAGTCGCGCGCGCTGCGCCGCCGTCAGTGTCTTCACCTTTGCGGCGTCGCCTCGAGCAGCTTCCGCACGTGCCATCATCGCGTCCCATCGGTCGTGGTCCGCCGAGGCGCCGCTCTCGAGGTACTCCATGCCCGCGGCGATCTCGCGAAGTGCGGCGGTGATGACGCGCTGCGATCCGTCGAACTCCTCCTCGACGGACGCGAGCGCCTCGGCATTACCGGAGTTGCCCGCACGAAGGGCACTCACGGCGACGGCGGCGATCACCGCCACCAGGACCACCGTGACGCCGAAGCCGAACGTGAGGCGGCCGCGAATGGTGCGTAGGGTTCGCGGGCGAAGTCGCGCGATGACCTGCCACGTGACGTGCCGGAGCTGCGACAGGCGGATCTTCACCTGCCCACCGTCGCGATGACGATGGGCTTGTCGACGACGTCGTGCTGCTGATCGAACGCGATGCGACCAGTGACGCCGTTCGCGGCGTCCCGCGAGCTACCGATGGACGCGAGATAGTCGCGCACGCTCACTCTCGTCGGGGTTCCGCCGAGCGCCGCGCGACCGATCAGCATCGTGGCGTCGTAGGCGAGCGCCGAGCGTTGTTCGGGCATGACGCCATACTTCCGCACGAACGCGGTGACGAACGCCTTCGCCGCAGGAGACTCGGCGCGTGAAGCCTGGAAGAAGGCGACGTAGCGAACGCCGGCGAATTCGCGCGGTTGCGCTTCGAGCTCCGAGATGGCGTCGCCGCCCAGGATCGGGGTGTCGGCATTGATCGCACGAAGCGAGCGGACGAAGCCGGCGAGATCGGCGGGCGAACCCGGAAAGAGCACGATCTGCGGGCTGGTGAGCTTGATGACGCCCGCGTAGGCGCGCCAGTCGTTCATGTCGGCGAAGTGGGGATTCTTCTCGATGACCATGCCTCCGCCCGCCGAGAATGCTTCGGTGAACGCAGTGCTCCACCCACGCCCGTAGGAATCGTTGCGATACATGATGGACGCGCGCTTGAGGCCTAACGAATCGAGGACGTAGCGCGCGGCCGCGCGGCTCGACGCGGCATCGCTCGGGCAGACGCGGAACAGCCACGAGCTCAGGCCGGTGAGCGACATGCTCGTGGACGTCGGTGAAACGGCGGCGAGCGCGTGTCGGCCGCCACCGTCCTCATCGGAGTAGATCGGCGCAGCCTCGTGACTGCTGCGGCTGTCGGCCGGCCCGACCACGGCCACGACGGAAGGGTCGTCGCGAAACGCGGCGGCAATCTCAACGGCACCTGTCGCCTGCGCCGGCGGCTTCGCGAGCTCGAACCGGCCGCCGCCCTCGGCGTTCAGCTGGTCGATCGCGAGCTCGGCTCCTCGCAGCACGGTCTGCATGTTCGGGCGCTTGAGATCGGCGGCGATGCCGATGCGGACGCTGCCGTCGTGTCCCCTCGGGGCACACCCCGAGACGACGAATGTTGGGATGACAAGGAATACGATGCGGAGCCTCATGACTTCGAGGACGAAGTGCCCGAACGGCGGGAAACGTGAGGGCTCTCACATGAACAGGTTGCGCGACGGTCACTGCGCCGCGCTTGTCGAAGGCCTCATCGTACGCGCTAGGTGCGATGGGCGTGGCTATGCGAACCGGCCGCGCCCGCGAGTCTCCACAAGGAGGAATGGAATGGTCAGATCCGACCGTTTTGCCGTCATCGCATTTTCGGCCGCAACGCTGTTCGGGGCCGCGGCATGCAGTGATTCGACTGGCGCTGGAACCGGGACCGTGAGCGTGCGGCTCGCGAACGCATCGGCTTCCGTGGCGAATGCCGACGTAGTGACCAACGAGGCGGGGTCTCCGCTTCCGGCGGGCTTTTTGAAGAGCGTCGACATCTTCGTCGTGCGTATCGATGCCAGGAGGCAGGAGCCGACTGACGACGAAGCAGCCGAAGCGACCGAGGAAGCCGAATCGACCCGGAGGGGCTGGGTCACCGTTGCCGAGCCGAACACCACGTTCGACCTGATGACGCTCTCCGACGGGGCGAATACGCTGCTTGGAGATGCGCAGGTGCCCGCGGGCATGTATAGCGGCTTTCGCCTGATCATCGATCCGGCCAAATCGAGTGTGACGCTCAACGACGAGGCGAACACCGTGATCGGCGGTGAGTCGATCGTCGGTCTCAAGTTCCCGAGCGCCGACAAGACCGGCATCAAGATCAAGCTTTTCGGCCCGTTGAACGTGATGGACGGGGAAACGAGCACGCTCGTGGTGAAGTTCGACGTGAGCAACAGCTTCGTCATCCGTGCCGACTCCATCATGCAGAACGGCTTGCTGTTCAAGCCGGTCATTCGGGGGGAAAAGCCTTAGCGGGAGACGGGAGATGGGAGACGTAGGACCCTCGGGAGGCTCTTCTCACCGGAAGCAGCACCCCGAGGGTTTTCGTCAGCCAGCGTCAGCCAGCCGCCAGCACGAGCAGCCAGCAACCAGCCCCCGTTTTTCCCGCCTCCCGTCTCCCGTCTGGCTCGCATTGTACTCTTCTATGTGCGTTCACCACCCCTCCCCATCGATGCCGTCCTCCTCGACGTCGCCGCCGCGTTAGGTCGCGTCACGAGCGCCGTGCTGCAGGCGCCGCCCGGTGCTGGCAAGACCACCGGTGTGCCGCCCGCGTTGCTCGAGGCGCCGTGGCTCTCGGGGAAGAAGATCATCATGCTGGAGCCCAGGCGGCTCGCCACCCGCGCCGCCGCTCGGCGGATGTCGCATCTCCTCGGCCAAGGCGTCGGCGGCACCGTCGGATTCCGCGTCCGCGGTGAAACGCGCGTGAGCGGCGCCACGCGCGTCGAGGTGGTGACCGAAGGTATCCTCACGCGGATGCTGCAGAGCGACCCGTCGCTCGATGAGATCGGGCTCGTGATCTTCGACGAGTTCCACGAGCGCAGTCTCGACGCCGACCTGGCGCTGGCGCTCACGCTCGAAACGCGCGATGTGCTTCGGCCCGACTTGCGCGTGCTGGTCATGTCGGCGACGCTCGACGGCGCGGGGATCGCGCGCCTGCTCGGGGATGCGCCCGTGATCACGAGCGAAGGGCGGGCATATCCGGTCGAGACCCGGTACGTGGAGCGCCGGAGCGACGCGCGGGTGGAAGACGCCGCGGCATCGGTCGTTAGGCGTGCGCTCGCGGACGACGAGGGAGATGTGCTCGTCTTTCTGCCCGGTGCTGCCGAGATCCGCCGCGTGTACGATCTCCTCACCAGCATGGAGCTCCCGCCGCGCACGCGTGTTCGTCCGCTGCATGGAACGCTATCGCCCGCGGAGCAGGACGACGCGATCCTCCCGAGCCCCGCGGGCGAGCGAAAAGTCGTGCTCGCGACGTCCATCGCCGAGACGAGCTTGACGATCGAGGGCGTGCGTGTGGTGGTCGACAGCGGACTATCCCGGGTACCGCGCTTCTCGCCGCGAACAGGAATGACGAGCCTCACGACCGTACGCGTGTCGCGAGCCTCGGCGGATCAGCGGCGCGGCCGCGCCGGGCGTGTCGCGCCAGGTGTGTGCTATCGGCTGTGGGCGGAGCACGAACAGCACCACCTCGTCGCGTACTCGTCGCCCGAGATTCTGGAAGCGGACCTGGCACCCCTCGCGCTCGAGCTGGCGGCGTTCGGCGTCGAGGATCCCCTCACGCTCCGCTGGCTGGACGAGCCGCCAGCCGCTGCCTACGCGCAGGCGCGCGAGCTCCTCGTGGACCTCGCCGCGCTGGATCCGGCGAGCGGCTCGGCGACGGGTGGCCGCGTCACCCCGCGCGGTCGTCGAATGGCCGGGCTCCCCCTCCACCCGCGCCTCGCTCATATGGTCGTGGAAGCGCAGACGTTAGGCGCGCTGCCGCTCGCCTGCGACCTCGCGGCGCTGCTGAGCGAGCGCGACCCGATTCGCGGTGACTCTGCGAGCCAGCCGGACGCGGACATCGAATCGCGCCTCGCGCTCATTCGTCAGCGAGCTCATGCCCTCCCGCCAGGGCAGACGGCGAACGGCGAAGCACTACGCCGAATCCGTGCGGAATCCGACCGCCTGCGCTCGGCGTTAGGCGACGAGCGGTCCCAGGCGAGCACGCGCGCCGCCGTCGTCGACACGTCGGCGGCGGGGATACTGCTCGCGTTCGCGTACCCCGATCGCATTGGACAGCTGCGGTCACCGCGCTCGGGTCGTTTCCTGCTGCGGAACGGGAACGGCGCGGCGCTCGCTGGCGCGCAATCGCTGTCGGACTCGGCGTATGTCGTCGCCGCCGAGCTCGATGGCCGCCGACCCGAAAGCCGGATCTTTCTTGCGGCGCGGATCGACCTCGCAGAGCTCGAGCGCCATTACGCCGACCAGATCACGCTCGACCAGGAGATCACGTGGGATGCGCGAGACGGCGCCGTGGTCGCCCGCGAGCGAGAACGCCTCGGTGCGATCGTGCTGGCAGAGCGTCCGCTACGTCAGCCGGATCCTGAGGTGGTGAGGGCTGTCCTGCTCGATGGGATTCGACAGGCTGGCGTGAACGCACTGCCGTGGACAGATGGCGCTCGAACCCTGAGGCAGCGTCTCACCTTCCTGCATAACGTGGATGCGTCCTGGCCCGATATCTCCGATTCCACGCTGAATGAAACGTTGGGCGACTGGCTCGGCCCCTATCTTGGTCGCGCGCGCTCGTTGGCCGACATCGCTCGTGTGGACTTGGCAGGCGCGCTCCTCGCGACGTTGCCGTGGGATCGCCGCGCGGTGATCGACGAGTTGGCGCCGACGCACCTCGTCGTGCCCAGCGGCAGTCGAATCCCGATCGACTACACTGACGCGTCGGCTCCCGTGCTCGCCGTGCGGCTGCAGGAGATGTTCGGGCTGGCCGACACACCGCGGATCGCGCGAGGGGCGGTGCCGTTGACGGTGCACCTCCTCTCACCCGCGCACCGGCCGGTGCAGGTCACGCGGGATCTCGCGGGCTTCTGGCGGACGTCGTACTTCGACGTGCGGAAGGAGATGCGCGGCCGTTACCCCAAACACTACTGGCCTGACGATCCCATGCAGGCTGAGCCGACTCGACGGGCAAAACCGCGATAGCCGTGCAGGCGGCCGCAAGCTGGTAGCCGACGGCTGCGCGCTACTGCCGCTTGCTGCGAGCTGCGGCTATTACCGCTCGGTTGTCATTCCTCGCCTCCGCGCCTTCGGCGCTACGCTCGGAATGACCCGCGCCTTTGCGCGGCAACAGGCGATCGCTTCGCGCGCCTGCGCCGTCTGCCTCTTCGCTCCTTCCTCCGTCGCCCGTCGCCCGTCGCCCGTCGCCCGTCGCCTGCCGCCTGCCTTTGTAGGAGAACTGCAAAACCACCTACGCCCGGTCCCGCCAACGTTGTCGCCCGAAGCGCAACGACATAACCTCGCAGCATGAAGCGCAGGGCCTTCATCCAGATCGGCACCACAGCCGCCGGGGGGCTGATCGTGGGCGTCATCTTCCCGCGCGCCGCGCGCGCGGCGAGCCGAATGCCCTCCGCGAACCGGTCTGCGTCGCCCGCCAAGATCGGTGCGTTCATCGAGATCGACACCAACGGCGTCGTCACGATCGCTGCGAAGAATCCCGAGATCGGCACGGGGACGAAAACGGCGCTCCCGATGATCGTGGCCGAGGAGCTCGACGTCCCGTGGCGCCAGGTTCGCGTCGTGCAGGCGCCGCTCGATCGGCGATTCGGTGGGCAGTTCACCGGCGGCAGCACCGGCATCAGCGAGAACTGGGCGGCGCTCCGACGCGCCGGAGCGGCGGCGCGTTATGCACTCGTACACGCCGCCGCCTCGCGGTGGGGTGTGGACCCGTCCGCCTGCCGCACCGAACAGGGCGTCGTCACGCATTCGGCGACTGGAAGCCGGCTGCCCTATGGTGAGCTCGCTGGCGACGCCGGATCGGTGCAGGTGCCCGAGCAGGTGCCGCTCAAGCGGGAGGAAGACTTCCACACGATCGGCACCCGGGTGCCTGACGTCGACGCCGCGCCGATCGCGCGCGGTGCCCAGCGCTACGGCATCGACGTCGTGCGACCCGGGATGCTCATCGCCGCCATCTCGCACCCGCCGTTCGGCTCGCGTATCGCTACGGTAGACGAGACGCAGGCGCGAGCGCTGCCCGGCGTCCGCGACGTGGTTCGCATCGCCCCGCGAGACAACCCGATCGAGCTTCGTGAGGGCGTTGCCGTCGTCGCCGACAACACCTGGGCCGCGTTCCAGGGCAGTCGAGCGCTGAAAGTCACGTGGACAGAACCCACCGGCGCCAACGTGACGTCCGCGAAACTCGAGACCGCGTTTCGCGCCGGACTCGATACGCCGGGCCAACGCATTCGCGACGATGGCGACGTGGACGCCGCCCTCCAGTCGGCCGCGAAAACCCTCGATGTCGTCTACGAGATTCCGTTCCTCGCGCACGTACCGATGGAGCCCGTCAACTACACGGCCGATGTCCGCGGTGATCGCGTAGAGCTTTGGGGTCCGACGCAGGACCCGGGTGATGCGCAGGACCTCGCTGCCAGCGTGGTTGGCGTGCCAGCGGCGAACGTCACCGTTCACATGGAGCGGTGTGGCGGCGGATTCGGTCGGCGCCTCATGGTGGACTACGCTGCCGAAGCAGCCTTCCTCTCCAAAGCGGTGGGCGCGCCCGTCAAGGTCGTGCGGACGCGCGAAGAGGATCTGCAGCACGACTACTTCCGCCCGTCAGGGATGCACCGTGTTCGCGCCGCTCTGGATAGTCACGGGACGCCCGTCGCGTGGGCACAGCATCTCGCGAATACGTCGCGTTATGCGTTCGCAGGCCGGCCGGACGCGGTCAAGTCCGAGCTGTATCCAGACGACTTTCCGGCGCAGTGTCTGCCGAACGTGCGATTGGAGTACACGCCGGTGCCGTCGCCGATTCCGACCGGTGCCTGGCGAGCCACGCTGCACTCCGCGAACGCGTTCGTCGTGCAGAGCGCGGTCGACGAGCTCGCGCACCTCGCGGGACGCAATCCCCTGGCATTCCGCCTCGCGATGCTTGGCTCGCCCCGACAGCTGCGCTATGCGGATCACGGCGGCCCGCTGTTCGATACCGGCCGACTGGCGGGCGTCCTACGCCTTGCGGCCGACCGGGCAGGATGGGCGAAGCCGCTGCCTCCAGGGCGCGGTCGCGGCATCGCGGCGCATTTCACCTTCGGCAGCTATGTCGCGCACGTCGCCGAGGTGTCGGTCGACGCGGCCGGGCGTCCGCGCGTGCACCGCATCGTCGCGGCCGTCGACTGCGGTCGCGTCGTGAATCCGAGTGGGGCCGAGGCGCAGGTGCAGGGCGGGGTGATGGATGGACTGGGCGCTGCACTCTTTGGCCAGATCACGGTGGAGCAGGGTCGCGTCCAACAGTCGAACTTCAGCGACTATCGGCTGTTGCGGATGCGCGACACGCCCTCGATCGAGGTCCACTTCGTCCGGAGCGCCGAACCCCCATCGGGCCTGGGCGAGCCGCCGGTCTCGCCGGTCGCCCCGGCGGTGGCGAACGCGATCTTCAGCCTCACGGGGAAGCGGATTCGGCGCCTTCCGTTGGTAGCGTCAGGCAGCTGACCCGCAGATTGCATTTCGGCCAGGCGGGAGGCCGGGTTTCCTGACAATCGGGCCTTCAGGTAGTGCGGCGGTTGCGCAATCGGCACGTATCCCGCATCACTGTTCGGGACCCTTTTCGCACCAATGTCCTTCGCCGACGTCGACTTTCCTTCCGATCTTCGCTCGCTGGAGAGCGAGTACGAGCTCGTCCGAGAGCTTGGCCAGGGCGGCATGGCCGCGGTCTATCTCGCGCGCCATCGCGCGAGCGACCGGGTCGTCGCCATCAAGGCCATCCGCGCTCGGTATCTCGATGATCCGGATGCGATCAAGCGCTTCGCTCGTGAGGCGCGCACGGTGGCCGGGTTGGACCATCCAAACATCGTACGAACCGAGGCCATCCGTCAGATCGACGACCGCGCGGTCGCGATCATCATGGAGCACATTCCCGGCGGGACGGTCCGCGACCGGCTCCGGGAGTTCGGGTCGTTAGGTGCCGAGGATGCGGAGTGGATCCTGCGCGACGTGGCGAACGCGCTGGGGTATGCGCATCGCCAGGGCATCGTGCACCGCGACGTCAAGCCGGAGAACATCTTTCTCGACGCGACGCGACGCCGAGCACTGCTCTCCGACTTCGGGATCGCGCGGACCATCGACACGGAATCCGGCATCACGCTGCTCGGCGCCGCCCTCGGCACGCCGCAGTACATGTCGCCCGAGCAGATCGACGGAGACAGCGTCGATGGCCGAAGCGACATCTATAGCCTCGGCGTCCTTGGCTGGGAGTTGTTGACCGGGCGCCGGCCATGGGCCGGAGAGAGCCTGTACGGTGTCATCTACAAGCAGAAGCACGAGGACCTGGCGCGCATAACGTCGCTGCGCCCCCGCGTGCCGGCGAATCTGCTGTTCGCGATCGAAGGCGCGCTGGTGAAGGACAAGACCCGGCGATGGCAATCGATCGACGAATTCCTCGACCACCTGACGTACAACCCTCCACCGCTGCTCTCGCAGACGTACTCACCCGGCGGCACGGCGGGCGAATACGCGGCGACCGTGCAGTTCCGCGCTGCGACGCTGCGGGGGGACGAACCGGCCGATGCGGAGCAGGTGATCGACGTCGATACGAAGTTGCGCGAGGAGGCGGCCACGTTGTTCGCACCGGATCCCGCACTGGCCTTGCCGGCGCGCGATGCCGTGGAGCGTGGCGCGTCCATCACGCCGCCCTCCGCAAGCGACGCAATCGATGCCGCGCCGTTCCCGGGCAGCGAGTACACACTGCCGGAGTACGATCCTAACGCCGAGCCGCCGTACGACCCTGCCCGTCGCCGCCGGATCGCCCAGATTGTCGGGCTGACGATTCCGCTCGGCGTCGCCGCCGCGTCGCTCTTCGCGATGCTGGGCAGCAGCACGGGCCAGTCGACGACTCGCACGTCGATGGAGGTGACCGCGAGCGCGCGGACCGTTGCCGCCGACTCGGCGCTGTCGCCGAGGTCGATTTCGACGGTGCTCACGTCGGCGCCGCCGACCGGTCCCGACTCCGCCGCCGTCCGAGTGCCAGCGGACCTCAGGGCGGGCGACATCATGACCGCTCGCAAGAGCGGCGTTGCCAAACGTCCAGCAGCGAAGGCATCGCAGCCCGCGCGGCGCACCTCGGGCAACACTCACGGGCGCGCCGGTGCAGCGGGCAAGTCTTCCCAGGCGCGCGATGGCCAGGCTGCTCGGGGAGAAAGCGTTCGAGCTGGCGGTCATCCCGCGGACGACTCCGCTCAGGCGAGCGCGCGGAGAGCGGGCACCGCCGGCGAAACACGAGACTCGACGCTGCCGCTCGAGGATCCGTTCAGGCCGCCCGAGCCGCCGCCGCCGCTGCCGAAAGCGTTAGGCAAGGGAGAGGTGCCCACGCCGCAGTGCCGCGTCGCGGCAGCGGACGATCAGCAGGCGTGTCTCGACGCGTACATCGCCATTGCCGACGCCCATCTGAACAGGGCGTTAGGCACGCTCGTCGAGGAGCTTCGGCGCGTCTCCCACACGCCGCTGGGCGTCGCCGATCCGCCGACGGTTCAGCGGGTCCGGGTCGAGCAACAGGCGTGGATCGCGGCGCGGGAAAACGAGTGTCCGCGCAGCGCCCCGGCGGGTGCCGGTCCGCTCTGGGGGCAGTCGGCCGCCTCGTGCTTCACATCGATGTCGAGCGCACGCACCGCGGAGCTCCGCGACGCCATCAAGCGGCTCAAGCGAAAGCGCTAGAGCTTGACCGTCGGCTCGAAGCGCGGCGGCCGGCGAACTTTCGTCGCCTGCTCGAAGGCATACGCCAAACCAATGAGCGTCCCGTCGCTCCACTGACCGCCGATGAACGACATGCCGACGGGGAGTCCGTGGACGTACCCCGCCGGCACGGTGATGCTCGGATAGCCTGACACGGCCGCTGGCGAGGAGCTGCCACCGGTAAAGTGGTCACCGTTGAGCAGATCTGTCGGCCAGGCGGGCCCGCCGGTCGGCGCGACGATCGCGACTACGCGATGCTTCGCGAGCGTTGCGTCGATCCCCTCGGTCCGCGAAAGGCGCAGGCACTTCTCGCGGGCCGCCCTGTACGCGGGACTCGTCAACGGTCCCTTGGCGTTTGCCTTGATGAACTGCTCCTGACCGAAGTACGGCATCTCGCGGTCCGCGTTCTGATCGTTGAACGCGATGAGGTCGCCGAGCGTCTTGTGCGGTGCCGACGGGCCTAACGCGGCCAGATACGCGTTCAGGTCCGCCTTGAACTCGAAGTTCATCACCTCGCCCTCCGCGTCATCGAACTTGCCGGAGGTGGTGATGTTCGCCGGGTCGACGATGATCGCGCCGGCGGATTTCATCGCGGCAATCGCCTCGTCCATGATGCGGTCCACCGCAGCGCTGAAACCGAAGAAGCTTCGCGCGATGCCAATGCGCGCGCCCTTGAGCGCGGCTGGATTCAGCGCGCTCGCGTACGACCCTGTGACTTTGCCTCGGCTCTCGGCCGTGGCCGGATCGCGCGGATCCGGCCCGGTCAGCACGGCGAGCAGCGCGGCGGCATCCGCAACCGTGCGGGCCATTGGGCCGGCCGTGTCCTGACTGTGCGAGATGGGAATGATGCCGGAGCGGCTCACGAGCCCTACGGTCGGCTTGATTCCCACCAGGCCGTTCGCGGACGACGGGCATACGATCGACCCGTCGGTCTCGGTGCCGATGCCGACCGCCGCGAGGTTGGCCGAAATCGCGGAGCCGGTTCCAGAGCTAGAGCCGCACGGATTCCGATCGAGCACGTAGGGGTTTTTCGTTTGACCGCCGCGACCGCTCCACCCGCTCGTCGAGTGCGTCGATCGGAAGTTCGCCCACTCGCTCAGGTTCGTCTTGCCGAGGATGATGGCTCCGGATTCCCTGAGTCGCGCGGCGATGAACGCGTCGCGCGGCGCGATCGACTCCGCGAGCGCGAGAGAGCCCGCACTCGTCCGCATTCGATCGGCGGTGTCGATGTTGTCCTTGATGAGCACTGGAATGCCGTGGAGTGGGCCGCGCACACGGCCTGCCTTCCGCTCGGCATCGCGCTCGTCCGCGATCTTGATCGCGTCGGGATTTCGTTCGATCACCGCGTTGATCGCCGGGCCGGTCTTGTCGATCGCGTCCATCCGCGCGAGGTAGCGCTCGGCGATCGAGCGTGCCGTGTCGCGACCCGACCGCATGCCTTCTTGGAGCGCCGCGATCGTCGTCTCCTCGAGGTCGAACGCGCTCTGCTGCCAGGGGCGAGGCTCTGATGTCGTCCGGGGACTGGCTGGCCGACCGTCGGCGAGCGAGACGTCTACGGTCGTTGCGAGTGCGGCGAGCGCGCTGGCGCGAAGGAAATCGCGGCGCTCGATCGGGGCGCGGCCTGGTGGTTTGGACATGGGCGCAGAGCTACGAATCCGACCCTCCGGACACAAGAGCCGCCTCGAGTCGGTCCACGAGCTCCGCCTGCGCGGGGTTCATCTTCGCCTTCGCGTCGGCGGGGTCGAGCCACGCGCATCGGTCGATCTCGGGAAATTCGATCATGCGACCGGAGCCACGCGGCCACTCGGTTCGCATCGTGTTGCTCACGATGGCTGAAGGATCCGCATCGCCCTCCCAACCCCAAGCGTGGATCGTCTTGCCCGCCTTCTGCCGAATGCTGCCGAGGGGGATGAAAGGGCCGGAGGGGTGAATGCTGGTTTCTTCGAGAAACTCGCGTTGCGCCGCGTCCAGCAGATCCTCACCCGATTCGACGATGCCTTTCGGGATGGTCCAGGCACCAGCATCGCGGTCTTTCCAGTACGGGCCGCCCGGGTGTGCGATGAATACCTCGAGTCGTCCGCGCGAACGTCTGAAGAGCAACAGCCCTGCGCTCACGTTTGGTCGGGTCGATCGCGGCATTGCGAGGGATTTGGTGGCAAGGGGAACCGTGCTCTTGCGACGCCTCGAGTCGCGCGGGAAGATAGCGGCAGACCGTTACCCGCGGGTTAATTCCTGTATGTCGAACCGATACTTAATCATCGGCGCCTTCGGATTCACGCTCGTGGCAGCATGTTCCACGTTCGCTGCTGCCCAGGAACCAATCGATCGCGCGATGATTGGAAGGCTCCAAGAAGAATCGCGCGCGCACTCGCAGGTGCTCGAGACCTACCGTACGCTCACCGACGAGATCGGGCCGCGACTGACCGGATCCCCGGCGTTCAAGCGGGCCGTCGACTGGACGCGCGAAAGGTTCACGCAGTGGGGCATGAGCAACGTCACGGTGGAATCGTGGCCGTTCGGTCGCGGGTGGACGCTCGAGAAGCTGACGCTCGAGATGACACAGCCGCGCTACTTCCCGCTCGAAGGCTACCCGGAGGCGTGGTCACCCTCCACTCGCGGACCGCTGACTGCGACACCGATCTACCTTGGCGACAAGACCGCGGATCAGATCAAGGCGCTGGGCACGAAGCTCAAGGGCGCGATCGTGCTGCCGCAGCCGCCACAGGAGGGCGACCGCCTCATCACGGCAGACCGTCCGCAGCCGGGCGACACCGAGCAGCGCGTTCGCATCGGCGCGCCGCCGATGTTGCGGACCGAGGGCCTAACGCCGGTCCGCGACATGATGCCGATCCTCCAACAGCTCGGGGTCGGTCTGGTGTTTCGCCCCAACCAGGGTCAGCACGGCACGCTGTTCGTCCTGGGCAACCCCAAGACGAAGAATGACGCCGTCCCGAGCGTCATTCTCGCCGCCGAGCACTACAACATGCTCGTGCGACTCGCGCAGCACGGTACGCCGGTCCGGCTCAATGCGGACGTACGCGTGAAATACCAGGAGGCGGACACGAGTGGGTACAACGTGATCGCCGAGATTCCTGGTACCGACCCCGCGCTCAAGAACGAAGTCGTCCTGATTGGCGCGCATCTGGATTCATGGCACTCGGCCACGGGGGCGACGGACAACGCTGACGCGGTGTCGGCGACGATGGAGGCCATGCGGATGCTGAAGGCGGTGGGCGCCCGGCCACGCCGCACGATCCGCCTCGCGCTGTGGGGCGGGGAAGAGGAAGGGCTGCTCGGGTCCAAGGCCTATGTCGACAAGCACCTCCGGGGCGACGCGAACTCCGCCGCGCGCGACGCGATCGCGGTGTATCTCAACGACGACCCGGGGATGGGTCCGACGTACGGTTTCTACACGGAGGAGAATGCCGGCGCGAAGGCGATCTTCGACGAGTGGCTGAGGGCGTTAGGCGACCTGGGCGTGAAGCGAAATCCCGTGGACAGGATCGGCGCCACCGATCACCTGAGCTTCACGGCCGTGGGGATTCCGGGGTTCACGACGCTCAAGGACTACCGCGACTACGACGTGCGCACACACCACACGAACGCGGACTTCTACGAGCGCGTGAGCGAGAAGGATCTGCAGCAGTCGGCGATCGTGATGGCGGTGTTCGCGTGGCAGGCGGCGATGAGAGACGGGAAGATTCCGAGAGCGGTTTCACAATAGGCGGACGGGCGACGGGCCACGGCCTCAGTGGCAGACGCCCTTCCCGCGATCCCGCACATGTCCGTTCACGGACACGAACTGCCACGCATAGCGCCCGGGGTAGAGCTGAAGCTGCAGCACGCCGTAATTGTCGTTGTAGCGTCGCTCACTGAAGCGCGCCGTGTGGCCGAAGTTGTCGAGTAAGGCGCCTCCCGTACCCACGACGAACTCGCGGATGCCTCGCTTTTTGTCCAACTCGGCGATGCTGTCCACCGGCGCGAAGCGTTCGTAGGCGTGGTGATGGCCGGTTACTGCGACCTCCACACCGGCCGAGTAGAGCACCTTCCATACGGCAGCCATCGCGGGGGTCGCGTCTGGGCTCGAGCTCAGGAACGCGTGGTGCCAATACGCTACCGTGCATAACGTGGGATGCGCCGCCAGGTCGGCGCGAAGCCAGGCCACCTGCGCGGACGTGTCGCTGACGTCAACGTTGCTGTTCAGCGCCACGACGTGCCACGTCCCGAGATCATAGCTGTAGTAGCCCTTCGTCGAATCGCCAGCGGCGGCACCGAAGTAGGTGAAGTATCCGGTCGCGTGGCCGTCGTGGTATTCGTGATTCCCCGGCGTAGGACGAGTGCGGTCCTTATGGCGGCCCCAGGTGGATCCGTAGCACTTGTTGAAGTCGTCCAGCGTGCCGTCGGGATAGGCGTTGTCGCCGGCAGTGAAGACCGCGCCCGGGATCTGGTCGAGCAGCGTGGACGTGGCGCGATCGCCGATCAGCCCGCACCACCCGATATCGCCGGCGCCAACGAGCGACTGGCCGCCGGCGCGTTCAGTGGTATCTGGCCTGAGCCGAGCTCGCCAGCCGAAGACGTAGCGCACCGGTTTGCACGCGCTGGCGGATAGCGCTCCAAGAACGACGAGGAGTGCTCCGAACTGACGGAGGATGGACTGCACGAGATAGTACCCTGCGAAAACGTGTGCTTCTCGAAGGCAATACCGGTTCCCGGCGCGTGGTCCGTCCCGGGATCCGACGGGTTCTCTACTTCACTCGGGGTTGAGGTGACGCCCGGTAGGGGTCGAGGGGTTCGGAAGGCTGGTCAGACGTCGCGCACGGAGACATCCTACGTAGGGATGTTGGACCCGTAATTCGGAGAGTCATGCAAGCGTTTTTCGGCCGCGCCGCGATCGGCGCGGCGTTCGTTCTTCTGATCAGCGCCTGTGCGGGAAGCGGGCCTGTTGGCCTCGGCGGAACCACGACGAGCAGCCAGCAGACCTACGAGGCCGAGTACGATCTGGCGCTCAAGAAATGGCAAGACACCGCGCCGGCGCATTACCAGATCACCTATCAGCAGACGTGCGAATGCGACGTGGAACTGCAGCGCCCCACGCGCGTGACGGTTCGGCGAACAGGCACGTCGGAGACGATCGAGGACGTGGCTGACGCCGGGTCGCCGCCGGGGACCGTGAGCGACGCTCGCCTGCAAACCGCGAAAGGGGTAAACGGGTTCTTCGACCTGATCAGCCAGTCGCTCAGCCAGAATCCTCAGAACGCGCGCATCACCTACCAGGGGACATACGGCTACCCGGTGAGCATCAACATCGATCCGACCGATGTTCCCGGGGACGAGATCGTGTACAAGGTCACGGCGTTCGAGGTGATTCCTTAGCCTCGCGGCGCGCGCTGGTCCGTGGCAGCGCGCTGCGGCTGGTCCTCGCCGCCACTAAGGCGCCAGACCAGCCAACAGATAGGTGAGCATGGCGGTGCCGTCCATGATCGGCTCGTTCGTCGAGTAGTCGCCCATGTCGTCGTGGTAGACGATGAACCCCGTGTTGAACTCGGCGTACTCGTCGCCCTCCACGAGCCGAATGCCCCGCAGGTTCGCATAGATCGAGCGGTATACCGGCCCGTCGACGAGGCCGCCCAGCTGCGTCTCCACACCGATCTGCTTCGACATGACCGAATGCGGATCGTGCGGCCACGTGCCCGACCACGGAAGACCGATCACCATCGACGTCCCCCACGGATTCGCCCCGAACAGCCAGTCGAGCGCCGCCGCCTCGTACTCGCGAAAGCGTTCATCGCCCGTCATCCGGCGATACAGAAACGCCTGCGTCGCGAACGCGGACATGAGGTTGTTCGAGCACCAGATGAACGGGATCCCGACGCGGAAGCCGTTCGTCCTCGCGCGTGCGGCCACTCGCGCGAGCCCCTGGGCGTAGTAGCTCGCCATCAGCCGCTTCGCGTGCCGATCGCCGACACGCCAGATCGCGTCGTTGCCATGGTTGATCCAGGGGTACCACTCGTAATGCCGCGCAGTGTCGGCGCCCATCCAGGGCGTGACCGGCTCCTTCGCCGCATACGCGAGGGCATCGCGAAGGAATCGCGCCTCGTGAGTCAGCGTGTACAGCTCGGCGGCGCCGAGCTCCATGTCGTCGACCCAGTTCTCCTCCTCGTAAAAGTAGGGCGACCGACCGGGCGCGGTCTGGCAGGTGCCGGGGTACTTCACGCCTAACGCGTACGCCGCGAGCGCGCGCTCGCGCAGCCGCTTCGCGAACGCCGCGTCAGTGCGTGCGTACGTCCGGGATGCGAGCGCGAACGTCGCGGCGTACTTGCCGGCCGTGGACGCGTAGCCGGTCGAGCGGTTCTTCCCCGTGAACAGCCCTTGGGGCTTACCCGTGCACGCATAGACCGGCCGTTCCTTCCCCTTGCCCCACCCATAGTCCGCCGAGTCGGTCGACGGCAGGTCGAAGTAGGTGTGGTCCCGATCGTCGGCGAGCTGATTGAACATCGTCGAGTCGTCCGGGAACATGCGGAGCAGCCATTCGACGCCGTGTCGCGCTTCGTCGAGGGCATCGTCGGTCCCGTTGGGCCCGGGGAGCCCGTTGGCGGCGAAGCCGTCGGTGAATGCGCTCGGGAAATCGAGACGCGCCTTGAGCATCACGTAGGTCGCCATCGCGGACGTCGTGACATACTGCAGATAGTCCGCGGCGTCGGCCCACCCGCCGCGCACGTCGATGAACTCGCCGGAGCGTGTCGGATGGTCGACGATGATACCGTCGTGCCTGTGGACCGAGTCGCGAAGCGTGGGGTTGTATCCCGAACGCTGCTGGCGCATGTAGTAGAGCAGGGTATCGGCGGCGCCTGCGTACGCGCGCGCATCCACGCGAACCACAGGCGACTGGACGTTGCCGCTCACGATCCGATATCGGCCCGGCGCGCGGACGGTCGAGAAGTCGAGTCGGTAGGTGGTGACGCACGGGCCGAAGGGGGAGTCGGCGCGTGTGGTGCGAGCTGTCTGTACGATGCGACCCATCGTGTCCTCAACGACAAACGTCAGGGTCGCCGCGATGGCGGGACTGTGTGACGAGTCGGCGATGACGCACGCCACCGCCGTTTTGGGAGCGTTAGGCAGGTACCCGAGCTGGTTGACTCGAATGATCATGCGTGGCGCCGCCGAGTCCGGCTCCAGCCGCGCACCGCTCGGGTATGCCGTCCCGAGGCTCACCAGGACGAGCGACATCGCGCTTCGAAACCGACTGGACATCGTCCAAAGCTCGGATGCCGCTCAGGTCAATACAACTCCCATGGGACGGTGGTCTGGTTCGGCGCCCTCACGGCACGCCAGGAATCGCCGACGGAATAGGAGTCCACGGGATCTCCGGAGGTCCGCCAGCGCATGAATCGCCCAGGAATAGTCGCCATCGCCCGTCCGCGCCGTTCGACGGTCGCGCGGAACCAGTCCACCCCCTCGGCGATACGCCCTTCCGCCCGTGCGCGTTAGGGTTTTCTTGTCTGTGCCGATACGCCACCGTACGCGCCGAGCTCCACGTTCCCAGCGGCGGCGCGTCTTGCCGGCGAATCAGGCGCGAGCGTGAACCGCTCCGTCTCCGCGAACTGCGGATCCCTGTCGAGATTGCCCGCCCCCGGTGCGCCGCCCTGCACGAGGTTGTAGCTCATCTCCGGCGGCGTGAGCGGCGAATAGCTCACCTGATTCCCCGCGCTCTGGGTATTCCCCCAGACAATGTTGTTCCGGAATACGACCTTCGTCCCCGCCGCGATCATCGCTCCACCGCGGCCCTTCATGCCCCGCGCCGAATCGGCGGTCCCGGACTTGTTGTTCACGATCGTGTTGTGCTCGACGAGGGTCGACAAGCGATAGCTCAAGCTGCCGACGATCCACACCCCGGCACCGCCGAAGTCTTCGCCACCCGCGTTGTCGACGATCAGGTTGTTCCTGACGATGCCGGCCGAGTGGAACAGGACGATTCCACCGCCGTATCGGCCGCGGTTGCCGCGGATCACGTTGTGCACGATCGTCGGCTCCGAGTAGCCGCAGCGGATCGCGCCACCGCCAGCGCTGAGCAGACTGTCGCCCGCGACGTTCTTCGCCGTGGATGTGGCGACATTGTACTCGATGTGATTGTAGCGAATCGTCGGCGATCCGAGCTCGCAGAGAATTCCGCCGCCCTCGCGGAAGTACTGCAGGTCCTTCGCGTCGAGCCAGATCGTGCCGGAGCCGCCCGTGATCGTGAAGCCCTCGAGCACGGCCGTCGAGTCTTCCTGGTTCACAAAGCGGACGACCGTGCCGGTGTCCGGATGCGCGGGTCGGCTGCCATCGATGATCGTGCGCTCGATGTCTGCGGCGTCGCGTGAACGAAGGAACTGACTCGCGACGACGATCCCTTTTCCCTTGAAGCGAATGTTCTCGTAGTACCGTCCGGGCGCGACGAGAACGGTGTCGCCCGGGACGGCACTGTCGATGGCGGCCTGGATCGATGGAAACCTGGCCGGCACGCCGAGCACCGCGTGCCTAGGCGCTGGTGGCTGTGCGTGGGCGCTTCCGAGCGGTTGGGCCGCGAGCGCCGCGAAGAGAAAAGCAGAATGGCGAATCATTGCCGTGGGGTGATGGTCGCCACGAAACTCGCCGAGTCCCCCCGCCGTTCGAAGCCCGGGATGACGATGTGCACCAACGTGGGACAAAGCGCGCCGTGCCGCGCGCCGTTTGGTCTGATGGCTGATGGCCGATGGCTGCCGCGCTACGGCTTCATCCGGGCCTCTAGTCGATCGCGATACCAGCGGCTCAGCTTCAACTGCGTCCCGTCAGCCAGACGAACCATATAGTCGCCGGATCCCCACAGATCCATCTGACGGATCCGGTCGAGATTCACGATGGTCGATCGGTGAATGCGCGCGAACCGCCGCGTGTCGAGAGCGCGCTCGAGCGTGGTCATCGTCTCGCGAATGAGATGCGTACGCGGGCCGGTATGCAGGCGAGCGTAGTTCCCGAACGCCTCGATCCAGTCGATCTCCGCCACCGGCACAAAGTACATCTTGCCCTCTTCCTTCACGAGCAAACGGTCGAGCGGCACGCGACCGCCCGCGTTAGGTGCCAGGTCAGCCGGAGCAGCGGCCGTATCGCGAGCCGGCGTGCCGGGTGACGCTTCCAGAAACGCCACGAGCTTTGCGTGACGCTCCGCAGTCGTGGACTGTGCGACCTGCGCGCGTGCCCGCTCGATCGCCTCCGCGAACCGGGCGGGGTCGACCGGCTTCAGGATGTAGTCGAAGGCGTGGACGTTGAAGGCCGCCACCGCGTGCTCGTCGAACGCCGTCACGAAGATCACGAGTGGTGCAGGGCCATCGAGCGCGCGCAGGACCCCAAAGCCATCCACCCGCGGCATCTGCACGTCCAGCAGCACCACGTCCGGATTGTGCGTCGTGATCAGCGAGACCGCCTCGCGGCCATTGGCCGCTTCACCGACAACCTCGACGTCCGGCTGCTCGGTGAGCAGCCGTCTCAGGCGCTCCCGCGCGAATGCTTCGTCGTCGACAATGAGGACCCGCAATGCGGTCACGACGCACTCCGACGCAGGGCTGAATGGGAAACGACCGGCGTCGGCGCTGGCGACGGCGATCGCCTAACGCTGACGGGAACGTGCTCCGATGGTCGCGTCGCGGCCGTGAATGTCGCCGGCGGTTCGTCATCGATATCGAACGGAATCACGACCGACGCGATCGTTCCCCCACCGGGAGCGGGCGTGAGCGCGAACTCCTGCCGACCCGTCCCATACAGATGAAGCAGGCGTTGGCGAGTGTTTCGCACGCCGGTCCCCTCACGGATCGCGCCGGCGAGGCCGTCGCCGTTGTCGCGGACCTCGAGGTCCACCGAGCCGCCGTCATGCCTCGCCGTGACCGTCACGCGTCCGCCTTCCTCGCGCGGCTCGACGCCGTGCTTGATGGCGTTCTCCACGAGCGGCTGGAGAATGAAGCGCGGCACGAGGGCGTCGAGCGTGGCCGGGTCGACGTGGAGCTCGAACGTCAACCTTCCCCGGAAGCGGGCGCGCATGATCTCGACGTAGCTCTCGAGCAGCTCGAGCTCGCGCCGAAGTGGCACGCATTCGCGATCGGCTTCCGTGAACGACGAGCGCAGGAGCACGCCGAGCCGCGTGAGCATTGCGTCGGCACCGGCGGGGTCCGTGTAGACCTGCTCCGCGATCATGTTCAGCGTGTTGAACAGGAAGTGCGGCCGCAACTGGCCCTGCAGCGCCGTTAGGCGCGCTTCGGCCAGTTGAGTCTCGAGGGTTGCCGCGCGTAGGTCGCGCTCGTACGAGAGGCTCGCGTAGTAGCGAACGTGCGCGAGCGCGACGATCACGAAGTAGCAGAGGGAATACAGGAAGAGCGTCCGCAGGAACGTCACGTGGAGCGGCGTTTCGGAGGGCGGCGCTCCAGGATTGACATACGGCGCGATGGCACGCATGAGCGCGACGTCGATGAACGTCGCGAGTGCCGCAGTGCCAAGATGGATCGGTACGGTCTTGAGCCAGTTCGTGCGATCGATGCGAACGCGCCGAGACAGGGTAAGGATGGCCGGTGTGTACAGCGCCCACAGCCAGCAGCTCGCGAGCGACATGCGAATGAGCCGGCCAAATGCCTCCCCGCCATCAGGCTGGGCGGCAGCCTGGAGCTCGGTGGTCGCGACGGCGACGAGGGTCCACGCGACGAAGTAGACGGCGCCACGAGTTGCGGCCGTGCGCGGATCGGTCTTGCTGGCGGTGACAGTAGCGGCCACCCGGGTTCCTCCTGGGAGATGAGTGAGGGTACCGAGTTTGGCTGGTCTCCTCAACGTCCCGGATGATGACCGGCGGATAGGTGGGACGTCCAGCTTATGCGTGGGATCAAAAGGGATCCGGCTAATCGGCCGCGAGGACCGTCCGCGGATCGGTCAACGCAGCGCGAAGAGCGGGCACGAGCGCTCCGACGCCGGTAACCACCACGAATACGAGCGCCGTGACCACAAACACACGCGGATCCGTGGCGGAAACGCCGAATGTCATCGCTCTCATCGCGTTCGCCGCGGCGACTGCCCCCACGATTCCGATCGCGAGACCGACCGCCGCCACCACGATGGCCTCCCGTAACACCAACCACGCCAGATCCGCCGGCAACGCGCCGAGCGCTCCCCGGATTCCGAGCTCACGACGCCGAGCCGCGACCGCGTGCGTCCACGCGCTGAACACGCCGACAGCGGCGAGCACGAGCGCCACGCCGGCGAAGACGCCAATCACGACCGCGCCAAGCCGCCATGACCGCGTCTGCACCTCGAGGTACTCGTTGCCGACCCGAATTCGAACGGACGTGAGCGCCGGGATGACATCGAGCAGGGTGCGCTGAAGCTCGGTGCCGATGTCGGGCCGGCCGGCCGCGATCCGGACGGCGACCTCGCGGCCAAGAAACGTCTGCGCGAGATCGTTCGGCATCGACTGCGACGCGGCGGGCAGATACACCTCGGCGGTTCCACGAGGGGCGGCTGGCGAGCCACGCCGGTCGCCGACGATACCGATCACCTGCGCGCACGGAGCGTTCGCAGCGCGGGACCCGATCTGCACGCAGTGGCCGATAGGGTCCATCCCCGGCCAATACACTTGCGCGAAGCGAGCACTCACGAGGGCGACAGGCCGCTTGGCTACCACGTCATCGTCAGTGAACGCCCGGCCGCGCTCGAGCGGCACCGCAAGCGCCTCGAGAAAACCCGGCGTCACGGAGCTGGCCGAGGGCTCCCATTCCTCCAGGCCCGGCGGCGCCGAATCGCGGCCCGGGACGCGGACCGGTGGGTTCAGATAGCCGGGTAGGCTCGCACCGTTCGTCATTCCTGCCGCGACCACGCCGGGCAGCCGCCTCACGGCGCTGAGCGCGCGCGCCCCTGCGTTGTTCGCCGCTGCTTCGGTCAGTCCTGCCGCGCGAAGATCGACGTCGGCGACCACGAGGTGAGCGACGTCGATCCCGAGGTCGGCCCGCAACGCCTTTCGAAGGCTCGCGACGAACACCACTGCCTCCGACACCAGCACGACGCCGAGCGCGATCTGTGCGCCGACGAGAACGCGCAGCGCGCCACGATGCGCTCCGGTCGTGGTGCGCGAGCGGCGCACGAGTGCCTCGTGCGGACTCGTTCGCGCGAGTCGAACGACCGGCAGGATCGCGCATGCCGCACACGTAATGGCCCCGACGAGCGCGACCACCAGTCCGGTGCGGAGGTCGAGCGGCGCCGGCGCCACGGTGTTCCCGAGCAGCAGCGTCGTAACCACGCTGCTCGCGACCCGTATGCCGACGAGGGCCAGCAGCAAGGCCGCAAGCACGATCGCGCCGACTTCGGTCACCGACCGTGCAACGAGCCGCCCTCGACTTGCACCTAACGCGGCGTGGATCGCGATCTCGTGACTGTCGCCGATGCCGCGCGCCACGAGCAGGCTGGCGACGTTTGCGCACGCGATGCACAGGACAATCACAGCAAGACCAACCAGCCAGATCGCGATCCGGCCGCTCGGCGAGCTCGGTTCGCGCCGCGCGTTCGGCAGCGACGTGACCGGTACGACTTCGTGCGCGAGCGTCCCCTGATCGACCGCACGCACCCCGACGTTCGCGCGTCGATAGACCGCGCTCGCCTCCGCGCTCGCCGCACGCTCGGTCACGCCCGGACGCAATCGCCCGACGATCCGCACCCATCGATAGTCGCGATTGACCAACGCCTCGCGTCCGCCGAACCACGGCGCGTTCTCGATCGACACTACGAGATCCACCGGCGAGAGGTCCGGAGCCGTGAAGCTCGCGGGCAGCACGCCGATGATGGTGAAGTCGACCCCGCCAAGCCGGACGATCTGGCCGAGGGCGGCCGCGTCGTCGCTGAAATACCGCGCGCGGAAAGGAGCGCTGATGATCGCGACCGGATTCGCTCCCGGTCGATCCTCGTCCGGCGACATCGCTCGGCCAATCCGCGGCGTGATGCCTAACGTTGTGAGCAGCGAATGACTCGCGAGGAGCCCGCGGGCTGGCGACACGCCTCGGCCCACGCGTGCGGAGTAGTTCCAGATCGCGAACGCCGAGACTGACTCGAGCGTCCGTGTCTGGTCTCGGAGGTCGATGTAGTCGGGATACGACAGCCGGTCATTCATCGACCAGGAGCCGACGCCCACCACCCGCGTCGGCTCGCGAAGCCCGGCCGGCGATCGGAAGAACAGGGAATCGACGACCCCGAGCAGCGTGACGACCGAGGCCATGCCGACGGCCAGCGAGAGCACGATGGCGAGCGACACGCCTGGAGCGCGCGCCATCCGACGCACGGCGTGTCGCGCGTAGACGCGAAGCGTCTCGATGTGCGATCGTCCGATCATGGCTGCCACGATAGTGAACTCGCGGCGCTGAGGCCACGTCACGCGACGGAATGATGAAATTCGACTCTGATGCCGTTTAGGCGTCCCGCAACGCCACCACTGGATCCACACGCGCCGCACGGCGCGCCGGCAGCCAGCTCGCGAGCCCCGCCACCGCCAGGATCACAACGGCCGCGCCGAGGAATGTCGGGAGGTCCGTGGCCTCGACGCCAAAGAGCAGGGAGCCGAGCAGTCGCGACGTCATGAAGCCACCCGCCAGGCCGAGCACGACACCCAGCAACGTCATTCCCAGTGCCCCGCGGATGACGAGCCTCACGACCTCACCGGGATCGGCGCCGAGTGCGACCCGCACGCCGATCTCTCTCGTGCGCTCGTTGACGCCGTAGGCCATCACGCCGTAGACGCCAATCGCCGAGAGCAGCACCGCGACGAGCGCGAACACGCCAATGAGCGTCGTGCGGTCGCGCGGCTGCTGCACCGACGCGGCGACGATGTCCGACATAGCCGCCACCGACGACACCGGCTGGTCGGGATCGAGCGCACGCACCGCCGCCCGAATCGGATTGATCAACCACACCGGGTTGCCGCCCGTGCGTACCGCGAGCGTCAGGTTCGAGACCGGCCGCTGCGCGAACGGCACGTACATCGCCGGCAAAGCCGGATCGGCGATCGCAGAAGCACGCACGTCGGCCACGACGCCGACGATCTCGCGCGCCGCGCCCTCGAAGTCCAGCCGCGGTGGGGCGTTGGGACGATCGAACCGCAGTGACTCGATGCTGAGGGCCACCCGCTTGCCCACGGGGTTCTCGTTAGGCCAGAACCGCTTGCGCATGGCCTCGTTGATGACCGCCACACGCGGCGCGGCCGCGCCGTCCGACGCGTTGAGCACGCGGCCGCGACGGAGCACGAGCGCCATCGACGAGAAGTAGCCCGGAGTGACAGAGGCGTAGGCGACGTCGGGCTCATCGCCCCGCGGCGGAGGAGGCGCACCGATGATCCGGAAATCGGTCATCTGCTGCGGCCCCGACAGCGGCAGCTGCTCGACCGCGCCGACACTCCGCACGCCCGGCAACGCGCTCGTGCGCTCGATGAGTGCGTCGTAGAACTGCGTTTGTCGGGCGGGCGTCTCGTATCTCGAGCGCGGCAGGTTGAGATCGACCGTCAGCACGTGGTCGGCACGGAACCCCGGGTCGATCGTGCGCAGGTTGGCAAAGCTGCGGAGCAGCAGCCCCGCACCAACCAGCAGCGTGAGCGCCAGCGCCACCTCGGCCACCACGAGCACCTGACGCGTGCGGACGCGAGTCGGGTCGCTCGACCCATGCCCGCGGGTCGCGAGGGCCGAGTAGGGCGAGGGCCGTGACGCACGGAGGGCGGGGACGATCCCGAACAGGAATCCGGTGGCAAGCGACACGCCGAGCGTGAACGCCAGCACGACGGCGTCGAGTCCCACGTCGCCGGCATGCGTCGCGTAGGGGACGAACACGCTCGGTGCCGCGAGCGACACGACCGCAGGCACCTCGACGAGCCAGGCAGCCACCAACAGGCCGGCAGCGCCGCCCGCGAGGGACAGCACGAAACTCTCCGAGAGGAGCTGCGCGACGAGCCGCTGCCGGCTCGCGCCTAACGCCGCCCGGATGGCGATCTCCTGGTGACGCGACGAGGCGCGGGCCAGCAGCAGGTTCGCGACGTTCGCGCAGCCGATGAGCAGTACGAGGCCCACGGCGCCCAGGAGGATCAAAAGGCCGGAGCGGATGCCCAGCGTCGCCTGGTCGCGCAGCGACACCAGGTGCAGGGTCGTCCCGCGGTTGAACTCAGGGAATCGCTGCTCGAGATCGGCCGCGATCGCGGTGAGCTCCTGCTGTGCCTGCGCTGCCGCGACGCCAGGGCGGAGTCGTCCGACGGCGCCTAACGCGTTCGCGCCGCGGGCATACACGCGGTCACGGAACGGGTCGAGGCCGAGTGGAAGCCACACATCGGGCTCGCGTGGTGCGTTGACGAAGCGAAACCCGGCCGGCAGCACACCCACCACGTCCAGCGTATTGCCGTCGAGGGTGATGGTGGCGCCGGTGACCGACCGCCGGCCGCGATAGCGACGATCCCAGAGACGCTGACTGACGATGACTCCGTGCGCGGTCGCGCGATCGTCGTCCCGCACGTTGAACGTACGCCCGATGTCCGGTCGGGCACCGAGGACGTCGAAGAGATTCGACGAAACAACGGCGTACTGGACCTTCTCCGGCTCACAGTCGGCCGCCGCGCACCCACCGGTCACACTGAACCGCGAGTCGTTGAACGACGTCCATACGGCCAGCGACTGGAACGACCGGGCACGTTCGCGTACGTCGAGGAAGTTCGGGAGCGACAGTGGCAGCTGTGGCAACGCGCTCGTCGGGCGGTAGGCCCAGACGAGGTAGAGGCTCGCGGGATCCGGGAACGGGAGCGGCCGGAGGAGCGCGGCGTTGACGACGCTGAAGATCGCCGTGTTCGCGCCGATGCCCAGCGCGAGCGTTGCGACGATGACCGCCGCGAACGCGCGATGCTTGAGCAGCGAGCGGATGGCAAAGCGAAGGTCGTTGACGACACGGTGCATGGTCGCCCTCGTCGTGGCCGGTCACCTTGGAGGCCTCGGCAAAAGGCCAGATCCATGCCGATGACGGGAAGACGACTAACTCGTTATGAGAGTAGCCGTTAGAGCGGATGTGGGATGCATCGAGCGAGTGCCGAGTCGTCCGTGGGTGGGACGGAACGTTCAAAACCGGACAGCGGAAATCGGGTACGTAAGGGGTCAGAGTCCTAACCCATCCTTCCAACGCCCC
>Ga0207674_10000861_pt1 | contig 39661 bp, 27 predicted proteins | sample KBSCornC72_FD_184303 | JGI IMG/M metagenome (GOLD analysis project Ga0207674, IMG submission 184303) | Corn rhizosphere microbial communities from Kellogg Biological Station, Michigan, USA - KBS Corn C7-2 (SPAdes) (version 2) | ecosystem: Host-associated > Plants > Roots > Rhizosphere > Soil ... | reverse complement strand
CCCGCCAGCGCGCCCGCTGGCACCTATAACGTCACGATCAACGCGCGTGAGGTGAGCGATACCATCGCCAGCGCCAACCGCCTGGTGCGCATCGAGCTTTTCCCGTCGCCGCTGCTCGTCGCCCCCTCCACCGGGAAGCTCACCACCGACACTGTCGCCACCACGGTCACGGCGTGGGATCCTGCCTTGCGCGCGATCTACGGCGTGCCGTTTGGCGTGCTGACCTGGCTCAGCGGCTGGCCGCTCCAGGGGCATCCGGTGGTGGATGGCGCGCGGCTCGACGGCACGGTCCAGCTCGACGGCAAGCCGTATGCCAACGCTTCCGTGAGCGGCTCGGCCACGCGCGATGGCTCGAAGACGGCGATTCCGCTGCACATCTCGACCGGCGATAATGGGCGCTTCACGGCGGCCTTCACGCCGAACGGCGACGGACAGTACGCGCTGACGTTCAAGACGCAGGGCAGCTTCAAGGACTCGCACGGCGATCTCGGCACAACCACCCGCACGGTGGCACTCAAGACCCAGCCCGCCTCGCCCGTGCAGGAGGCCATCGCCTGGGCGATTACGCTGCTCTACCTCTTCATCCTTGTGCTGATCGTGCTGCTGATCCGCTACACCGTCTCGCAGAAGCCGTTCGGGCGGCTGGTCTCCAACGACGGCGGAGGCGGCGAGGAGTTCTCCCGCGCGCGGCGTGGCGTCTATGGGCTGCTGCACCCCGGCACGGTGCTCTCACAGCAGATGGGGCTCGATCCCGGACTGATCTTCCGCTTCCAACGTGGCAGCCGCATCACCGTCGAGGGCAATGGCGGCGGGCGGCGGGCCTACCGGCTTGCTGGTGAGCCAGTTCCCACCAGCCCCGTCTCAGCCGCGGAGTCGCTGCTGACGACGAACGAGGGGATGTCCTATACGGTCAGCGCGTCCAGCAGCGATGAGTTTCTGGACGAGGAGGAGGGTGCGCGTCGCGGTGGACTGCTGCGCCGCAAATCGGCCAGCGATGACGACTTTGGCGATGACGACGCTGGTGGGCGGCGCGGCCTCTTCGGACGGCGCTCGCGTGGCGACGACTATGATGACGACGGCTATGGCGACCGTGGCAGCCGACGCACATCGCGCCGCTCGCGAGAGGACTACGACGACATGGACGACTACGGCGCCTCGCGCTCCCGCGGCACGTCGCGTAGCCGTTCGCGGAACGATGACTTCGATGACGACTATTCTTCCAGCTCGCGCTCCCGCAAATCGCGGCGACGCGATGATGACGATTATTGACCGCCAGCTTGTGCGCCACTCGCCTCGCTGGCAGATAGCATAGCGGGGAGCGACCTACAGGAAGTAAGCAATGCATGTGATGATGAACAGGGGTGATGACATGGGCATGGGCGACACAGATACGACACTTAACGCGGTAAATATGGCGGAAGACCGACCACGATCAGCGGCGGAGTCGCAAATTGCAGTGCCATCGCTCAATATCTTTCTGGGCAGCACCCCGGCGTATTCCGCCCTGGAGATGATGCGCCAACTGGTCTATCTCTCGCCCGCCGACCAGCGGAAAGTGGCGCTGGTCTTCCTCGATATCGACTCCCCCCCGGCGGAGATTCAGCAGTTCCGCCAGGAGCATCTTGGCGTGCTGCGCGAGTTCGACCTGCGCATCTCGGTGGCGCATGGCGTCGTCTATGCCGACCAGTTGCCGCAGCCCATCGTGACCCATACCTACATCCCTACCAAAATCCCTGAGTCGTTCGATAACGGCGCGGGTGGCATCCGCAATAACGGACACGTCGCCGCCGCAACTGACCGCGCCAAGATCGATCAAATGCTCGAAGAGGCTCTTTCCGCCATTGGCGCGCTGCCGCCGGAGCGAGGGGCGCGTCCGGTGAGTGAGGTGCAGGTGAATATCGTCGCCTTCCTGGGCGGCGGGACCGGCAGCGGTATCCTGGGCGATGTCGCCGTGATGGCGCGACACCGCATCTTACAGCGCAATCTCAAGCATCGGCTGAATATCTTCTGCCTGCTGCCCGAGCACGTTCGTGAGGCGACCACCAATGATGTGAGCTGGCGCAAGAGCAACGCCACCGCGACCCTGATGGAGCTGATCGCGCTCAGTCTGGTGCGCGAGAATAAGGGCGGCGCGCGCTACACCAAATATATGGCGGAGACGCCCTATGAGGTGCGCGGCGAGACGGTTGCCAACGAGGTCTATCTCTTCGGCAAGACCTCGATGGTCTCGGCGGAGGACGCGGCGCGCATCATCGGCCTCGATCTCTATATGCGCGTCACCAACAACTCAGGCGTCGGCTTCCTCGAACGCTCCAAAGCCGTAGACCGCCGGACGCTCGGCAACTTCGACCGCAACGGTCTGCCGACGATGTTCGGCACCACCTGCCCGCTGGAGGTCGCCTTCCCCGCCATCGAGACGGCGACCGCCTTTGCCCGGTTGACCGCCTCGAAGGTGCTGCCGCTGCTGGCGCGCGACATGAGCGAGGCGCGCGGCCAACTGAGCGCGAGCGACCTGGACGAAGTCAAAGAGTGGGACCGCGCCCTGCAGCCTGAGGATCCGCCGCCGTTCAGTGATAAGAGCTTCCAGACGGCGGGGCGTGACCGGCTCGATATGCTGGAGGCGCGGCTGAGCAAGCAGGCGCAGGAGGCGACCGACGAGATTGCCGAGCTGGCGGCGCAGAAGGAAGAGGAAGAGAAGAAGCGCATCTATAGCGCCGCGCTGGAGCCGCTCGGCGTCCAGATTGCCCGGCTGGAGACGCGCAAGCGCATCTATAGCGCCGCGCTGGCCCGTGTGCAGGACCAGAACGTGCCCAGCAAGGGACGCCCCGACCGCCAGATCCAGCGCAAGCTGCTCAGGCCGCTGCCATTGCCCGGCGCCAAAGACCGCAACGTCGCTGCCGTCACCGATGACTTCAACCGCATCCAGCGGCGCAATGTGCGCAACGAATATCTGACGCGCAAGAAGCGCCTGCTGACCAAGCTGCTCGAATCCGTCAATGCCGAGCTACAGCACGTCAAGCGCTTCCAGGGGGATATCGAGGTTGACCAGTCGGCGCGCGACCTGGAGAAGCTGGCCACCTCGTCGTCGGCATGGCGCGGCGAGCTAGACAATACCCATATCCACCGCCGCCACATCTTCGACCTGCCCGGCATGGCGGGCATGAATACCGGCGGGCTCTCGTCGCCGCCGGTCGAGCGATTGTACGAGTATATGACCTCGCGCGACCTGCCCTCCTATGCGCAGCGCTTCACCGAGTGGATACAGACGCGCCACGGCGCCGACGCCGCGCTGGCGACTGGCACAGGCAACGAGCTACGCGACCGGCTGGTCCAGTATTTGCGTGACGAGGTCTACCTCAAGCGGCTGGAGGAGATGAATCTCTTCGATTTGCTGGAGGTCTGCTGTGTCGAGTCGGGCGAGCGCGCGGACCATAAGATCGAGAATATCCTGCTGGCCCACCTGCAACACATCGGTGGCCTGGCCCGCGAGCTGGTGGCCTTCGAGGCGCAGCTCTGGCATGAGGGCAGCGGTATGCTCAGCACCAGCCTCTATATGGGGATGAGCTGGAAGAACGGCTCCCAGCGGCGGATTCTGGACCGCGCGCGCAGTCGGCTCGGTGCGATAGCCAAAGAGGGCGCAAGCCCGATGCTCGCCAGCGCGATTGACCTGCACCGGCTGCAACTGGCCTACGGGCAGCACGCCATCAGCCTGGGCACGATTCCCGATTTCTATCAGGAAGCCAACAGCAGCATGGGCGAGTTCCTGCGCCACCAATCATACTGGTTCGACCCAACGGGCCAGCGCCCCTACGGCCAGAGCCGCGCGCCCGTCTTCAGCTCCGGCGAGATGGAAAAGTTGATAATGAAGCCCGATGCGTTGGGTATGACTAATCTTAGCCTCCCATATCGTATCATCCGACCTGTGCAGCGCGGCGCGGGCGACGCACCGACCTGGGCGGCGACGAGCCAGCCAGGCAGCGCCTATGCCCCAACCGCGCCTGCCGCGTCATCCAACGGGCAGTATCCGCAGCAACAACCAACGTATCCGCGCGGCGGCGCTGGCGGTACGGGCGGATATGGCGGAGGCGGCGCGGGTGGCTATAGCAATGGTGGTGGGTCGAGCTTTTAGCATTGCCCCTGACCACCAGCGCTGAAAACCGAAAATAGCTATAGGACGTATATGAGGGTGGCGTGATTCCGTCTCCCTCACAAGACGAAGTATTTTGTAGTATCAGGCGGGCAAGGTTTGTGGTTGGGCGGGTTCGCGGCATGAATGCCGCGGCTAATCCTGCCCGATGCGTACCACACTAAAGGGTAAGCGGTGTACTCGCCGCAGGATTAGCCGTAGCCTTTAGGCTACGGTACGGTACGATCAGGCAAACACAGACAAACATGGGCAAGGAGCAGCGCGTGGCGACCTCAACGCCAATTCGCTTCCGACCAACGATCGTCCTCTGCGTGGGCGAGCGTGGCCGCGAGGTGGGCGCGCAACTCTCCATGCTGCTGCCGGGGCTGGATGGCGCGCGCCAGGCAGGTATCGCGCTGCTCACGGTGGACGAGGAGCGCAGCGACGATGGCGCGCTGCTGGGCGCGTGGTACGATCCGGGCCTCAGCGCCGTCGCCAGCCAGCCTGGACCGCTGCCCGACGATACGCCCATCAGCATGGATCGCCGCCCATTACCGACACTCGTAACCGAGGGATTGCGCGGCCAGCACTACGAGCACTATGCGCGCTCGGCGCCGGAGACACAGCTGCGCCGCGGCGTGCTGGACGACGCCGTTGTGGGACATATCCGCGACAACGGCTATAGCGTGCCGCGGGCCATGGCGGTGGTCTGGATCGCCGCCGCCGCCGATTCACCGCTGCTGATCGAGGTCGCGCGGGATGTGCGCAAGTCGATGCGCAGCGAGAGTGTCGAGTCGTGGGTGTTGCTGGCGCTCACCAACACCTACCCACACGACCCCGCCGAGCATCTGGCGCAGGAAGAGCGCGTTGCCGATCAGCCCTGGCGCGAGCTGCTGCTGGGCGATGAGACACCTGCCCAGCCGGGCCAGTTCACTCCCGCCAAAGAGCCGCCGCTGGCAACCTACGCCTATTTGTTCGAGACGCACGACGAGAAAGGCCATTTCTGGGAAGGCCCGGATGAGGTTGCCTATGGCGCGGCCGAGGCAATCCTCGTGCTAACCGCAACCGGCATCACCACGACGCGCGAGTATGAGGAGACGCTGCGGCGGGCCACGCCCAACATGGTGCGCCAGCCGTTCGAGCGGATGAGCAGTGTGGGCACGAGCCGCCTGACCTTCCCGCGTGCGCAGGCCGAGCTGTACTGCGCCAGTCGCCTCGGCGCGACCATCCTCGACGAGTGGGCGCCGGAAAAAGCCGCCGATCTCTCCGACCAGGAGCAGCGCCGCGAGGCCGCCGAGGCTCGGCGCTACCTGAGCGGCATCAACGCCGAGCTGCGCGATAGCGATACCGTCGTGGCAGCGCTCCGCCGCAATGAGGGCCGCCGCTCGCGCCGCCGCTCCCGTGAGCACCAGTTGCCGCCGGATGAAGCCGCCAGGACGCTGATCTTCCGCCACTTCAGCCCGGCGGTGGTGCGCCACTATATCACCGCGCGCATCGACGAGCCGACCGCGCTCGAAAACCAGCTTCCACGCGCCGAGGAGGGTTTCGCCGCCTGGCAGGAGGTCGTCAAACCGGCGTGGGAGCGCTACGGCCACGAGACCGAGCGCGCGCTCTCGTCCAGGACCAACGATCAGGTGCTGGAGGGCGCCATCGGCGTCGAACGCGCCTACGCCTACATGGATGGTCTGCATCAGGCGCTGCTCGCCGAGCAGGAGAACCAGACGCTTGGCCGTAGCGCTCGTAACGCGCGCTATCTCCGTTTCTTGGAGACACTGGAAGATGAGAGCAAGGGGCCGTGGGAGGCCGACATCGTCCGCCAGCCCGACGAGCCGGAGCTGACCCGCGAGGCGGCGCTGATCGAGCGACTGACGGCGCGCTATCGCTGGATGAAGCGCCACAAACCTGCCATCGCAACCCTCGTCGGCGCGGGGCTATTGTTCGTCCCGATGCTGGCGCTCCTGCTGGATGCCATCCTGGCAGCGCCCACTCGCGGCGGCCTGTTCTCACTGCCGCTGCTCACCGTCTACTCGGTGGCGCTGGTGGCGCTTGCCTCATGGGGCTACGCCGCCTGGCGGAGACGGCAACGCGAGGATGCCCTCGCCGATCTGCGCAAGGTCTATCGCACGATGTACCGTTATCGCTGCGACGAGTACGAGGATGAGCTGCGGGCGACGGTGCTGCAGGGTCTGCGCCAGCGAACCGAGCGCATTCTGGACCGACTGGCGAACTGGGAGCGCTTCATCGGCGAGGTTGCGCGCACCTTGCGCGACGAGGCCGATAGCATCGAGCTGCGCCTCTTCAATGGCGCGGTCGGGCGGCGCGATATTCTGGTGGCGAACCGAAGGCGACTAAAGCTGGACGGCTATTCGCTGCGGCGCTTCGAGGGGGACGTGAGCAAGCTGCGCCAGATTCGGCCTATCGAGGGCGCGCCGTGGCATAGCGACCAGCATGAGCTGCTGCGTCAGCTACGCGCCCGTCTCCACATGAGCGCGAGTCTGGTGGATTCGCCGGTGCTGGCACTGCTCCCGCCGATCCGCGAGTACTGCCATGAGATTGTGCGCCCCTATCTGACGGGCGATCTGGTCTATCTGAGCGGCGCGCTCGACGCGCTGCCCGCCGATGCGCCGAACAGCCTCTTCGATACGCTGGTGGATCGCTCGGTGATTCTCTATCAGCCGGAGGACCAGCCACGCGCGGCCTCGGTCTTCATGGCGGCGCGCGAAGAAGATAAGCTCGCCATTCTGCGCACGAGCAAGCAGCGCGGGCTGGTGACGCTTGGCCTGGAGGATCGCGAATGGCTGGCGACGCTGCGGCTGCTGCCCGGCGGCACAACGCCGACATTCTGGCGCCATCGCACCGTTCACACCCATCCCTCGCTGCCAACGCCTGATTGGACATCCGACTCGGTTAGGGTGCAGCGCGGAAGAACGCAAGGATAGGTGGCACGCCGATGATGACCGACCCCTACGGCCAGACGAATCCCCGGCCAATGAACGGCAACGGCGCCACGACGCCCGAGCAGATGCGACCTGTGGGCCACATCACGCCGCGGATGCTGCTGGCTGTGACCGTGATCTACAATCCGACGCTTCTCATCGGCTACCTGCTCTATAACTATGGGCCAACCAATAGCTGTGTGCTGGGCGGGCTCTGCGGCTTTGGCGGCTTTCCTGGCATCATCCAGCTTTTCCTGCTGATCGTCGGCGCGGGTGTGCTCACCGCAATCGTGTTCGTGCCGCTCTGGTGGCTGCTCGATGAGGCACGACCGGCTCGCGACATCATCTCGCGCACCGCCCGCGATATGATGCGCTTCGTCACCATCCGCCCGCTGATGGCCGGTTATGGTATTGTGCTGGCGCTGCTGCTCATCATTGGCCTGCTCGTCCAGCGCGTCCCGTCGCCGCTCTTCCTGCTAGGCCTCTCGTCGGCGGTGCTCTGTTTCTGGTGCGCCGCCGGGTCTGAGTTCACGCCTCCGCCACCAGTCTCACCCCAACCGCCACGCAGCCGCGTCGCCAGTGGCAGCGCCTTCCTGCGTGACCCATTGCCATAGCAGGGAGCGGATGCTTGTCGTCGACGCATTTGGAGACGATGACGGCGCGCGGCGCCTAGCTGGGCGCGAGCGCGAGGACGCGCAACGGGCTGCCTGAACCGCCGACAATCTTGAGCGGCGCGGCGATGACCACGGCCCCGATGGGCGGCAACTGGTCCAGGTTGATCAGGCTCGTGATGCCGAATTTGCCCGCGCCGTGCATCGTCGTGTGGTTGGGGAAGGGAGGATCGAAGCCGCCTGCCTGCCCGGCATCTGTCCCGACGGTCTCCACGCCGACGCCCAGCACATCGCGCTCGCGGGCGAGGAACTCGGAGCACTCTTTGGAGAATCCCGGTGAATGGGCGCCATCGTCGCGCACGTTCAGGAAGTCCTCACGGCTTGCGCGCGCGCTCCAGCCAGTACGCAGCAGCACCCACGCCCCCGCCGGGATGCGCCCATGTTCCGCCTCCCACTGCTGGACGCGTCCGGGCGTCAGCAGGAAATCGAGGTTCTGCTCCACATCCGCCGTCACGTCGATGACACAGGCGGGGCCAATGAACCGGCGTGGCGGGATCGTGTCGGTGGCGTTATCAGGCAGATCCTTGGCCGTCACCCAGTGGATGGGCGCGTCGAAGTGGGTGCCGGTATGCTCGCCCAGGTGCAGAATATTCCAGTACCAGGCCGGTCCAGCTTCGTTATACCGCGAAATCTCGGTGAGGGTCAGCCCCGGCGAGGGCGCGAAGATCGGCGGCAGATCGATCACCGGCGTCTCTGGCCCGAGCGGCGTGGTGAGATCGACGACACGAATTCGCCCCGCGTTGAGCTCCTCCACGAACTGGGATAATACGCTGTTCTGCTGCCCGTCCGCCATGTTCGCCTCCCTTGCTTATGCTTCACTTCTCTGTTTCCTCTACGCGCATCGCAGGCTACTCCTGCCGTCGTAGCGCCTCCAGCGCGCGCTTGAACTGGAAGCGGTTTTCCAGCAGCGGCAAATCCATATGAAACGACTTCGGCCCCACCGCCTCGACCTTGGAGACGATGGTGGTCAGCGTCTCGCCCGCCAGCGCGTCCGTGACAGCCTTCTTCAGCCGTTTGGGCGTGTCCGCCTCTTCCACCTGTGGAATGCCACTGGCCCGCGCAATGCCTGCTAGATCGGTTCCCGTCGCCGTGGCGGTGGGGAATCCGCCGACCGAGAGCAGACTCTCATTATCGAAGACGATGTGCAGCAGGTTGCCCGGCCGGTAGCGCGCCATCGTGCTCAGCGTGCCCAGGTTCATCAGCAGCGAGCCGTCGCCGTCGAGCACGACCACCTTGTGGTGTGGCAGCGAGAGCGCGATGCCCAGCCCCATCGAGGAGGCCAGCCCCATCGCGTGCTCCAGATAGAAGAAGGTGGGGCGGTGGCCGAGCGTGTAGAGCTCCGCCGCGACCGCGCCCATAATAGTGACCACGATGCAGTCTTCCAGCTCAGGATAAATCGCCTGCAAGGCATCCACGCGCAGCATGGCTCTTCTCCTCATTCCTCCCACATCAGCTCGCGGGGCAATAGCACCGCGACCGGCGTGAGCGCCGCGTGCGCCAGCGTCTGCGCGTCCCTGAGTCGGCGCTGGATGTCGCGCGGGTCCGCCAGGGTCCAGATGGGGATGCCCAGCGCCCGCAGAATCGGCTCCGTGACCATGCCGCCCTGCGTCTGCCAGGGGTCGCGCTCGCCCATATGGCCGCGATAGCTGATGAGCATGAGCAGGGGAATCTTGTAGAGCAGCGCCAGCGAGACGATGGGGTTGATGGCCGCCAGGAAGCCGTGGTTCTGCATCAGCAGCGCCGAGCTGACACCGGCCAGGTGCGCGCCCGCCGAGACGCCAATCGCCTCCTCTTCCTTGGCGACGCGCACCAGGGTCATCTCGGGATCTTCCTCGGCCATGCGGATGAGATGAACCAGCCAGGTCTCCGGTAGGGCGGAGACTATCCTGACGTCACACGCTTTGAGCGCGTCGTAGATCAGTTGAGAATTGGCAACCGAAACAGGCATACACCGCTCCATCGCTAGCAGCCGAGCGACCTGTTGGCTCGTCCGCAGTATAGCACGCGCCTGCGAGGAGAGGCAACGCGCGGAATAGACCGCGATCTTGAGTTGAGCGCCACGGCCAACACGGTCATTGCGCATCCAATGTGCTATGTGGACGAGAATTCGTGAACATCTTGTGATACGAACTTTTGCTCGACTGTTGTAGCCTTTGCGCAAGAAGGTGGCATAACGGGCAACTCTATATCAGCCCAAGACCCCGCCCGCCGCCGCACCTAACGAAAGGGCCATATGCGATGAAGGTCCAGGCTCAGACACGCCATGACGGCCGTGACGATCATGACTACGATGTGCTGATCATCGGGTCTGGCTTCGGTGGCTCGGTTGCTGCCCTGCGGCTGACCGAGAAGAGCTACCGGGTCGGCGTACTGGAGGCCGGACGCCGTTTCGGTGACGCCGACTTCCCCAGGACCTCCTGGGACGTGCGCAGATTTCTCTGGGCTCCCTACCTTGGCTGCAAGGGAATCCAGCGCATCCATCTCCTGCGTGACGTGGTGATCCTGGCGGGCGCGGGAGTGGGTGGCGGCTCGCTGGTCTATGCCAATACCCTGTACGAGCCGAGATCAGACGCGTTTTATCGGGACCAGCAATGGGCCGGAATCACCGACTGGAAGGATGAGTTGACGCCCTTCTACGACCAGGCCAAACGGATGCTCGGGGTGGTGCGCAACCCGACGATGACTCCGGCCGACACGGTGATGAAGCAGGTCGCGGACGACATGGGGGTCGGAGACACGTTCAGCCTGGCGCCTGTCGGGGTCTTCTTTGGCCGCGACGGACGCAAAGAGCCTGGGGTAGAGGTCGCTGACCCCTACTTTGGCGGCGTTGGGCCGCGTCGGAGTGGCTGCCTCGAAGGTGGGGAGTGCATGACCGGCTGCCGCCATAATGCCAAGAACACGCTCGTCAAGAACTATCTGTATCTGGCGGAGCGAGCCGGAGCAGTAGTACATCCAGAAACCACCGCGGTGCGTGTGAGGCCGCTTGAGCGGGGCGGATATGCCGTGGACACCGTGCGTACTGGAGCCTGGTGGCCCAGACGGAGCAGGCGAACCCTTACCGCCGAACAGGTCATCTTCGCCGCGGGCACGTGGGGCACTCAGCAGCTCCTGCACCGCATGAAGATCAGGGGCGCTCTGCCGCATATCTCCAATCGGTTAGGGGTACTCACCCGCACCAACTCCGAAGCACTCTGTGGCGCCATCGTGAAGTTACGCAGCCGCAGGAAGCACAACTTCACGCGGGGAGTGGCCATTACCTCATCAATCTATCCCGATGCCGAAACCCACATCGAGCCGTGCCGCTACGGCAAAGGATCGAACGCGATGGGGCTGCTATCCACCCTGATGACCGATGGCGATGGGCGCACGCCCCGGTGGTTGAAGTGGCTTGGCCAGATCGCCCGGCACCCCGGACGGTTAGCCTCGCTCTATTTCGGCATCTGGCATTGGTCCGAGCGGACGGTGATCGGGCTGGTGATGCAGACGCGCGATAATTCGATCACGGTCTATCCCAGGCGCACGCTCCTGGGCCGGATCAAGCTCTCCTCGAAACAGGGCCACGGTCTCCCAAACCCAACCTGGATTCCGGCGGGTAACGAAACCCTCAGACGCGTCTCCGCGCGCATTGATGGCTTCCCAGGTAGCACTCTGGGTGAGATCGCCGACATCCCAATGACCGCCCATCTTCTCGGCGGGTGTGCCATTGGGGATTCGCCAGAACATGGTGTGATTGATGCCTATCACCGGATGTACGGCCATCCGGGATTGCATGTGGTAGACGGGTCGGCTGTCTCGGCCAATCTGGGTGTCAACCCGTCGCTTACTATTACCGCGCAGGCCGAGCGCGCGATGGCGCTCTGGCCGAACAAGGGTGAGGCTGATCCGCGTCCCCTGTTGGGCGCGGCCTATCAACGGATCAGTCCTGTAGCGCCCCGCAATGCCATCGTCCCAGCGCATGCTCCCGCCGCCTTGCTTCTTCCCGTAGCGCAGGGCGCGCCAAGCCAGCGAAGTGCCCGCGTCGCTCCACCTGCTTCATCTCCAGAGGAGGGATGAGGCGCACTGGGGGCGCGGACAATCGCTCACTCGCCTGTATTCAGCTGCGTCTGGTTACACGAGCGGCTCGAACCGGGCCTGGAAGAAGCGCAGGTATTTCGGCTCATACACCATCTTCAGCCCGGCCGCCTCAGATCGGCGCTTATAGACGTCCGCGACAGATTCGGCCACGACATCCATATGCGCCTGCGTGTAGACGCGCCGCGGGATGGCTAGCCGCACCAGCTCAAGCGATGGGTGGTGATTCTCACCGGTTTGGGGATCGCGCCCCGCGGAGACGATGCCGCGCTCCATGCCACGCACTCCCGAGTCAAGGTAAAGATTTGCCGCCAATACTTGAGCCGGGTATGCATCCTGCGGAATATGGCGATAGAAGCGGCTGGCGTCCAGGTATACCGCGTGCCCACCAATCGGCGTGACGATCGGTACATCGGCCTCCAGCAACTGGCGCCCCAGATATTCCACCTGGCCAACCCGGGCGCGGATATGGTCGTCGCTCACCGATTCTTCGATTCCGCGCGCCATCGCCTCCATGTCGCGCCCCGCAAGGCCGCCGTAGGTGTGCAGGCCCTCGTAGACCACTACCATGTTGCGTGCCTCCTCGAAGAGATTCGCGTCGTTCAGCGCGAGGAAGCCACCAATATTGACCAAAGCGTCCTTTTTGGCGCTCATCGTGCAGCCGTCGGTATAGGAGCACATTTCGCGCAGAATGGCGGCTACCGGCGTGTCATGATACCCGGTTTCGCGCTGCTGGATAAAGTAGGCGTTCTCGACAGCGCGGGCGGCGTCCAGCATGACCCGGATACCGTAGCGGTTCGTCATCTTGCGGACAGCACGCATATTCGCCATGGCGATAGGCTGCCCGCCAGCCATGTTGACGGTTGCCGCCAGACTGACATAAGGGATACGCTCCGGCCCCACACGACGGATCAGCGCCTCCAGCTTCTCCAGATCCACATTTCCCTTGAAGGGATGGTCTGCCGTCGGATCGTGCGCTTCGTCAAGGATGACATCCACAAACGTGCCGCCCGCCAGCTCCTGGTGCAGCCGTGTGGTGGTGAAGTACATATTGCCTGGCACAAAGTCACCTGGCTTGATGGCAACCTGCGAGAGGATATGCTCGGCGCCACGCCCTTGATGGGTTGGCACAACGTGTTTGTAGCCGTAGTGCGCGCGCACGGCCTCTTCGAGATGATAGAAGTTGCGACTGCCAGCATATGCCTCGTCACCCAGCATCATGCCTGCCCATTGCCAGTCACTCATGGCCGAGGTGCCACTATCAGTCAGCAAATCAATATAGACATGCTCGGACCGTAAAAGAAACGTGTTATAGCCCGCATCCACGATGAAACGCTCACGGTCCGCTCGCCCGGTCATGCGAATTGGCTCGACCATCTTTATCTTGAACGGCTCCGCCCATGGTCGCCGATTCTTCTGGTCCATTGTCGGGTTCCCTTCTCGACTCTCGACTGGCCTGGCAATAGGCAACAGGCAACAGGCAAATACCACTTCCATCGCGTGGTGGCGGCGTGTGCGGCATGGCCGCCGCAACGATGATAGCGAAACGATGTCACGGTCACATCACGGCAGCGTGCGTTCAGGTCACATACACGTCGCGAACCCTCAATGTATCTGCCCGTGTCATTCCTGATAAGGGTTACGGCCTGAACAGCCCCGCAACTCCTTCTTAGGCTCCCGCTCTCGATACTCCTGACTCGGCTCGTGCCTGGTGGCATGGACATGGTGTCCCTGCTGGCAACCTGGATGCGGGACGATTCTTCTCAGACACGACGTGACACCTGCCTCATGAGATTTCGTCTCCCGTCGAGTACGCTTGTCTGCGACGGACGCAAGACGCAACAGATACAGCGTCTAGCGCCGACTACGACAGGGCGAATGCAGCGATTCGGTGTGCATTTCAGAAGGGAGAGCGACATGATTCAGGCAGATGCGACGCAGCGCATGAGTGAGATCCAGGCAGGGGTACCGCTGGTGGCAGTGGAACACATCACAAAGGTAATCGCGTCCAGAGTACAGGCGACGACAATCCTCGACGATGTCTCCTTCACCATCCCAGCCCGGAGTCTTTTCGCTATCAATGGGCCGTCGGGCAGCGGCAAATCGACGCTGTTAAACATCCTCACCGGTATTGACCAGCCGACCAATGGGCGCGCGCTCTTTGGCAATCAGGACATCCGACGGATGAGCGAGAACCAACTCGCTAAATGGCGCGGCGCCAATGTTGGCATTATCTTTCAGTTCTTCCAACTCCTGCCGACGCTGACCGCCGAGGAGAATATTCTGCTGGCGCTGGAACTCAGCCGGACCATCCCACGCGGCCAGTGGCGCACCCGGGCCAGCGAGTGCCTGCGTCAGGTGGACATGGCCGATTATGCGAAGCGGCTGCCGAGTGAGCTTTCTGGCGGCCAGCAGCAGAGAGTCGCTATCGCGCGTGCGCTCGCCAACAATCCGCCGGTGCTTATTGCCGATGAACCGACGGGCAACCTCGACTCCAAAACAGCCCATCAGGTCTTCGATTTGCTCGCTGGGCTCACCCAGCAGGGAAAAACCGTGATCTATGTTACGCATGACCCGCGCCTGGCCGCCCGGGCGACCCATCGCATCGACCTGCTGGATGGGCGCATCGCGGGCGAGAGCGGCTCCATGCTGGCGTCCGGCGAACTCGCACGCTAGCCACGCAAGTCGCTGATAGTCAGCAGCACGAGAACGTTTTAACCTAACAAGGGGAGATATGTACCATGAGCGTGCTCATCAAGAAAGCGCGCGCCGACGTGACGCGGCGAAAGCTGCGGACGGCGCTGACCGTACTGGGAATTACCATAGGCGTGATGGGGCTAACAGCGATTAATTTCGCCTCGGCCCAGTTGAAGGCAAGCATCGCCTATACCAACGATGCCTCCGCCCAGCCAGACATCACATTCTCTACCGCTCCCGCGAGCCCCGCCCTAGCGCAGAGTCTGGCGGCACAACCAAACGTCAAAGCGGTGCAGGCGGAGACGCAGTCCTTTGGGCGCTGGGCGACCCCGAGCGGGCATATCAGTCTCGAGATTGTCGGCGCCGATAACCCCGCCGACATCGCGATTGGCAAGTTCGCGGTCACCGACGGACATCTGCCAGGACCAGGCGAGATTCTGCTGGAGTCAGGCGACCGCGCGGTAGCCACGGTGAAGGTCGGCGACACGATTAGCGTCCAGGTGGCGGGCGCGACCCGTCAGTTGACCGTCTCTGGCTTCGCGCGAACGGCTGGTGTGCCCTCGGCGGCAACCACCCAGACCGCGCGGGGCTACATGCGCCAGAACGATCTCGAGTCGCTGGTGGGCGCGTCTGGCGCGAACGTCTTCCTCGTCCAGGTTCAACGCTATGGCGACCGCGAAGCTACTGCCCAGCAACTTTCCCGCGTGCTGGAAGGCCAGCAAGCGCAGATTCTAAGCGTGGAAGTGGGGAAACCGTCTGACGGCGGCGCGCAGACCATTAGTGGCCTGTTCAGCGTCATGCAGGCGCTCTCGATCATTGCGCTGCTGCTGAGTGTTTTCCTTCTGCTGAGTACGATGACCACACTCATTAGCGAGCAGACGCCAACCATCGGCACGATGAAGGCGATAGGAGCGAGTAGCGGCCAGATCTTCCGCACCTACCTCACCACAGTCGCGATCTATGGCGTCATCGGTACAGTCACTGGCATGGCGCTGGGCGTTGGGGTTGGCTATCTGCTCTACAGCCTGTTCGCGAGCCTCTTCACGCTGGATGCGGTCGCGCTGGCCATCAGTCCATCGCTGGTGCTCGTCAGTCTGTTCGTGGGCATTGGCATCCCAATGCTGGCGGCCTTGATGCCGATCTATCTTGGCACGCGCATGACGGTGCGGCAGGCGCTCTCTGGCTACGGGCTGGATGGCGGAGCGCATATGAACGGACGTCACAGGATTGGTCGCGTGTCTGGCTTCGTGCCGCAGACGGTGCAACTTGGCACACGAAGCCTCTTCCGCAAGCGCGCGCGGGCGCTGCTCACCCTGCTGGCGCTGGCGATCTCTGGCGCGGCATTCCTGGCAGTGCAGACGACGGCCTACTCGTTCGGGCAGACGCTCAATACGGTATTCAATACCTACCACGCGGATGTCCTGGCCGTCGGCGCGCAGCCCGTCTCGTATGACAAACTGCGGCAGACGCTGGCCGCAGTTCCCGGTGTCGCCCGCACCGAGCCATTGACCCAGGCGCTCGTGACGACAAGCTTTGGCGATGTGCTGCTGACCGGCATCGCGCCAGACGCGCAGCTCTATAACAAGTACGTTGCCTCGGGGCGCTGGTTCTCTGCCGACGCCACCACTCAAGTACTCATCAGCCAGGATGCGGCGAACAAATCCGGGCTGAAGGTCGGCGATACCGTGAGCTTCCACGACACGGCGCACTCCGCGAAGTGGACCATCGTCGGCATCGCACGCGACTACAATGGCATCACGCTCGCAGGGACATTGCTCGCCCCTGTGGGTGAAGTGAATGCCTTCCAGCGCCTGCCTGCGGACTACACGACGGCCGTACTGATTCGCTCGGACAGCGGGACGGCGGCAAACGTGACCGCACTCTCGCAGCGAGTAGATGAGGCGCTCAGTACTGCGGGTTTCCAGAGCCGGGTGCTGACGATCAGCCAGATCAAGGCACAGAATCAGAGCGTCTTCAATATCATCTATGGATTACTCTACGGAGTCGCCGTGATCATCGCTCTGGTGGGAGCGATTGGCCTGTTCAATGCACTAGCGATGAGTGTGCTGGAGCGGCGGCGGGAAATTGGCATCCTGCGCTCGATGGGCGCGACGAGCGGCAAAGTGGCACAGGTCTTCTGGACGGAAGGGCTGGCGCTTGGCGGGATGGCCTGGGTGGTGGCGCTTGTCATTGGGATTCCAGCAGCCTATGGCTTTGTTCGGCTCCTGGGTGGCCTCTTCCTGCCAGTGCCATTCGCCTTCAACCCCGTAGGGCTGATCGCGATGCTGGCGTTCATTCTGGTCGTCGCCTCGGCGGCGAGCCTGGGTCCGGTTCTTGGGGCATCACGCGTCAAGATCGCGCAGACGCTCCACTACGAGTAGGTGTTCCCTGCAAGCGAAAATGCCGTCCTTCACGGTATTGATTGTACAGTTCTTTCGCCCTCTCCCCTACAAGCGGAGAGGGCGGAGTCTGCGGGACAATATGTCCCGTCCGAGTCGGGACGCGCTGCCCATGCGCTTTGGCAGCGTATCGCGTATCATGTAGGCCAGCGAATAATGTGAGTGGTGGTCCACGTGTTTTTGGGTAGAGCGCGGAGACGCATCCAGCGAAGTACAGGGCAGGCGTATGGGAATTCCGGTTGCCGCCAACACAGCCGCTCAGACCGTAGCGCACACTGGGACGAGTCAGGCCACCGAGACGCGGTTGACCGGGCGCTGGTTGATTGCCGCGCGCGGGGCCTGGTTCGCGCTCGCCGCGCTTATGCTGACTGTATTTATCGCTGGGCTTATCGCCTCACTCATTCACGTCAATATGGCGTGTCCCACCCCGGCCTGCGAGCAGGCGCCTCTAGACGCCAACCTGCGAAACGCGGCGGCTGGAGCTGGCCTGACCTATGCGTCGTTCGTCTACATCAATATCGCCTTCAGCCTGATCTTCGCCATACCATACGATGTCGTCGCCGTTGCTATCTTCTGGCGCCGTTCCGACGACCGTGTGGCGCTGTTGACGTCGCTGGCGCTGCTCGCGTTCGGGCTCCTCACCTATCCGGCGGTATCCACCGCGCTTGCCAGCGCTGTACCTGCCGCCAGAATACCCGTTATGGCGCTCATCGCCGCCGGGTCGGTCGTCTTCACTGTCTTCCTCTATACCTTCCCTACCGGGAGCTTCGTTCCACGCTGGACGATCTGGATCGCGTCCATCTGGGCCATTCAGTCGTTCTTCCATGCGCTCTTCCCCGGTTCCGTAGTAGACTCGGGTTCCTGGCCGTTGCCGCTACAGCTCCTCATGTGGGGCGGATTCTTCGCGTCGGTGATTTACGCGCAGGTCTATCGCTATCGCCGTATTTCGAATGCCACGCATCGCCAGCAGACGAAATGGGTTGTCTATGGCATCTCAACCGCACTCACCGGTTATCTCGTCACCGAGGCCGCGCTGGTTTTCGTGATTCGTGATGTTCACCATCTGACCCCAGATACGCTGCGCTTTGCACTGATTGGCGACTTCATTGCCACTCTCTGCCTGCTGATCGTGCCATTCTCGCTTGCCATCGCGATGACACGCAATCGCCTCTTCGATATTGATGTGTTGATTAGCCGCACCCTTGTCTATAGCGCGCTCACGGTGATCGTGATTGGCCTGTATGTGCTGATCGTGGGCGGCTTTAGCCTCGTCTTCCAGGCGCAGCGGAATGTTGTGGTGGCGCTGCTCGCCACGGGTGTGGTGGCTGTTGCGGTGCAGCCAGCGCGTCAATGGCTGCAGCGCGGAGTGAACCGTATGATCTATGGCCAGCGCGACGACCCCTATGCGGTGCTCTCCGAGTTGGGCCGCCGCCTGGAAGTGACACTCGCGCCCGATGCTGTATTACCCACAATTGTCGAGACGGTAGCGACGGCGCTTAAGCTCCCGTATGCGGCTATTGCGCTCGGAGAAGGTAAGGGGGCGATCATCGCGGCAAACTACGGAACACCGACGGCCGAGCCGCTACGTCAGCCGCTGGTCTACCAGGGTGAGACCGTTGGGGAACTGGTCCTTGGCCCGCGCGATCCTGGAGACGACTGGATGCGCGCCGACAAGCGGCTGCTGGATAATCTGGCGCGGCAGGCGGGCATTGCGGTGCATTCGATGCAGTTGAATGCGGAACTCAAGCGGGCGCGCGAACAACTGGTACTGGCGCGTGAGGAGGAGCGACGGCGTCTGCGCCGCGATCTTCACGACGGGCTGGGGCCGCAGCTCGCCAGTCAGACACTCACGATTACCGCGGCCGCCCGGCTGTTACGGCAAGATCCCGACGCGGCTGAGGCTCTACTCCAGGAAGCGAACACACACGCGCAGGCCGCCACCGCAGACATTCGGCGAGTCGTCTATGGGCTTCGTCCCCCGGCGCTCGACGCGCTTGGTCTGATTGGCGCGCTCCGCGAGCAGGTGCAGCAGTACCGTTCCAGTGGCATCCTCATCACGCTTGAAACGCCTGAGGCGCTCCCACCGCTACCCGCCGCAGTTGAGGTGGCAAGCTTCCGCATTACGCAGGAGGCGCTGACCAACGTGGTGCGGCATGCTCACGCGACACATTGCGCCATCACCTTCGCGATGGGCGAGACGCTTGCTCTCTCGATCACTGACAATGGGCGAGGCATCCCATCCGAACAACACGCCGGGGTGGGACTGAATTCGATGCGTGAGCGCGCCGAGGAGCTTGGTGGAACATTTGCCGTAACAACGACCGTGGACGGCGGGACCCGCATCCTGGTACGACTGCCGCTATCGTAAATTGGACGAAAATCTGTTGTTGGGGTGTAGAAGAGGCTGACGATGGAGACTGTGCGGGTGCTGATTGCGGACGACCACCCAGTGTTTCGCTTTGGGCTGCGGGCGCTGCTGAGCGCTGAGCCGGGTATCGCAGTAGTGGGCGAGGCAACAACAGGCGAGGAGGCCATCGAACAGGTGGAGCAACAGCACCCGGATGTGACGCTCATGGATATCGACATGCCAGGCATCAGCGGCATCGAGGCGACGCGCCGTATCACGCAGGCCGACCCACAGGCGGGCATTCTCGTGCTGACCATGTTCGAGGACGATGACTCGGTATTTGCAGCTATGCGGGCGGGCGCGCGCGGCTATTTGCTGAAGGGCACAGCGGCCGACGACACCATCCGGGCGATACGCGCGGTAGGCAGCGGCGAGGCGATCTTTAGCCCATCGGTCGCCCTCCGGCTGATGCAGTACTTCTCGGCGCCGCCAGTCTCGGCAGCTCCGCAGGCGTTCCCCGAACTGACCGAGCGCGAGCGGGAGGTGCTGGAGCTGATCGCGCAGGGATACACCAATACCGCCATCGCCGAGCGGCTGGTGCTCAGTGCGAAAACAGTGCGCAATCACGTCTCGAATATCTTCGGTAAGCTCCAAGTGGCAGGGCGCGCCGAAGCAATCATCCGGGCGCGTGACGCCGGGCTGGGGACCGCGAAGCCCCCAAAGCCCGCGGGTCAATGACAACGGTTCACCGGCGACGAGCAGTCGGACAATCGATGTGCTATTCACCCAGATAGGCGGCGCGGACCTGCGCGCTCGTGAGCAATTCTGGGCCGGGGCCGCTCGCGACGATATGGCCATTCTCGATTACGTAGCCACGGCTGGCGCGCTCCAGTGCGATCTGCACATCCTGCTCGACGAGCAAGAAGCTGAGGCTTTCCTGCCGATGGATGGTATCAATGGCGCCGAGCAGGTCGTCCACCACCTTGGGCGCCAGCCCCAGCGACATCTCGTCGATGAGCAGCAGCTCCGGGCGCGACATCAGCCCGCGCCCGATGGCGCACATCTGCTGCTCCCCACCCGACATCGAACCGGCAAGCTGCGTGCGGCGCTCGGCCAGCGCAGGCAGCAGCTGATAGACGCGATCCAGATCCTGCGCGATTGCCTGTGCGGAGCCTGCACGGCGCGTGTATGCCCCCAGCTTGAGATTACCTTCGACGCTGAGCGCCGCGAAGAGACGCCGCCCCTGTGGCACATGCGCCAGGCCACGAGCTACGATCCGCGCCGCGGACGCCCGCTCGATGCGCTGCCCATCGAAGATAATCTCGCCCTTCCATGGCCGCAACAAGCCAGAGAGGGTCGCCAGCAGCGTAGACTTGCCCGCGCCGTTGGCCCCAACCAGCGCCACAACTTCGCCGCGCCCGACCTCGAGCGAGACATCCCAGAGCACCTGCGTATCGCCGTAGCCGACGTCGATATTGCGGACATCGAGCACCCGCGCGCCAGGATGATCGTGTTGTGCGGTCGCGGCGGGCTGCGGGGAGAGCGCCTGCTCGTCTGAGCTGTCGCCTGTGTTCATGACTCGTGCCCCTCCCCCGGCTCATCTGCCTCATCTGGCGCGGACACCTGCTCCGCTGGAAGTGGCGCGCCACCGACCTGTTGCGCAAGGCGCGCCTGTTGGGCGGCGCGTTCGCGCGCGTAACGCTCGCCTAGATATGCCTCAACCACTCTGGGATCGGAGAGGACCGCATCCGGCGCGTCTTCGGCGATCTTGCGGCCGTGGTGCAGCACCAGAATGCGGTCGGAGACGCCAGTGATCGCGCGCATGACATGCTCGACCACCAGCACCGTGACGCCCGACTGGTTGATCTCGCGAATGATCCGCACCGCCTCGCCCACCTCGCGTGGAGTCAGCCCCGCCATCACCTCGTCCAGCAGCAGCAGTTGCGGGCGCATGGCCAGCGCGCGCGCCATCTCCAGCCGCTTGCGGTCCGCGACGGTCAGTTCGTCGCCTTTGAGATGCGCTTTGCCGATAAGCCCCACCCGCGCCAGGACGGCATCGGCCTGTTCCGACGCCTCTCTGCGGTTGCGCGTATGGCCGCTGAAGAGCGCGCCGACGATCACATTATCGCGGATATCCAGCTGCGCGAAGGGCTGCGTGACCTGGAACGTGCGCGCGATGCCAAGCCGCGCCCGCTTGTGGGGCGAGAGGCGTGTGATGTCCTGCCCCTGAAAGTGTACGGTCCCCTCGCTTGGCGCCAGCGCGCCGCCGATCAGGCTGATCACCGTTGATTTGCCCGCGCCGTTGGGGCCGATCATGCCGAGCACCTCGCCCCGGCGCACACCGAAACTGAGGTCTTCCACCGCGGGCAAGCCACCAAAGCGCCTGGTGACGCGCACAAGCTCCAGGAGCGGTGTCTCCGCTTCGCCCTGCGCGCTGGTCTCCGCGCTAGACGCCGTTGGATAAGATGAAGCGTGTGACACGCTGTACTCCCTGTTTGATTCGCATCGGATAACTCTGTTTCACGCCCGCCGGGGACCGCAGCAACTCCTGCACCAGCCGGACGAGACCCTGTGGCAGGAAGATTGTCACGAGAATAATCAGTGCGCCAAGCAGCGGCCCGTGGATGCTGGTGAAGGCTATCGAGGTGGACTGATCGAGGTATTCGATGATAATCGCGCCGAGGAGCGGCCCGATGATAGTACCCGCCCCACCAAGAAAGGTCATCAGAATCATCGCCACCGAGATCGTGACGTCGAAGGCGCCGCCCTCGCCAACGGGGTCGAACGAGAGCTGCCAGTAGGCGAAGAGGCCTCCCGCAATCGCGGTGGGTATCGCGCTGAGGACGAACGCGCCGACCTTGTACCAGTAGGTCGCGATGCCCAGCGACTCCGCCGCTTGTTCATTCTCGCGAATAGCTACCAGCGCGTAGCCGAAGCGCGTGCGGGTGAGCCAGGCGGTGCCCAGCAAGGTCAGCAGCGAGACGACGAGGAAACCGTAGAAGAACAGGGCATTGCTGATCTGGAAGTTGAGATCGGGCGGGGTCAGCGAAATCTCGCCGGCGGGCGCGCCCACGTTCTCCGCCTGGACGATCTCGCCGAGCGCCGCCGCAACGCCGAGGGTGGCGATAGCGAAGTAGTGGCCTTTCAGCCGTAACACCGGCAGCCCCAGCAGGAATGCGAACGCGCCCGCGATGATCGGCGCCAGCGCCAGCCCCAGCCAGAACGGCTTATTCTGCAGGAGGAGCAGCGAGACGGTATACGCGCCGATGCCAAAGAAGGCGACATTGCCGAACGCGGCGCGCCCCGCGAACCCGCCGATGAAGTTCCAGCTCTGCGCCAGCACGCAGTACATCAGGATGAAGGTCCAGAGGCTCAGCGTCGACTGGTCGCCGGTCAGCGGGACCAGACCAATGATCGCCAGAATCGCGATGCCGATGCCCAGCGACCACAGCCACGAGCGGCTCTCACGCGGCGCTGGTATGTCTGCGCGGTCAGTATCTGCCGCTGTCTCGCGATCGGGAGTCTGTCTAGCCTGTCTAGCCACGCGCCCTCCTCACGAGTAGAACGGCCTGCCCAGCACGCCGTTGGGCCGCACGATCAGGACCAGCACCAGCACTACAAATGCGATGGCGATCTCCAGCCCATAGCCGATTTCTGGCCCGTGGCCGAAGCCCGGAAACAATGGCCCGAACACTTCCGCCAGCGCAAACAGCATGCCGCCAGCCAGCGCGGCCCATGGCGTCCCCAGCCCACCGAGCGCCACGATGACGAAGGCGAAGAGGGTGTACTGGCCGGTGAAGATCGGGCTGAACTGGAGCGTCATGGCGAGCATTGCGCCCGCCGCCCCGGCAAGCGCTGACCCGATGCCGAACGTCAGGGCGTAGGTGTTCGCGACGCCGATGCCCATCAACTGCGCCGCTTCGCGGTCCATACCGACCGCCAGGATGGCGTTGCCGAGCCGCGTGCGCGAGAGGAAGAGGCTGAGCAGCGCGGTCAGCCCCACGGCGATCACCGCAACGGCCACGTTCAGCAGCGGGATATGCGCGCCGAGCAGGTTGACGGCGGCGCTGGAATATGTGGTGTTGATGGACCGATAGCCACCGGTAAATATCGCCTGCATCACGTTCGAGAGCAGCAGGTCTAAGCCGAAGGTCAGCATAAAGGTCACGAGAATCGGCGCGCGGATGACGCGATTGATGATGAGGTACTGGATGATGTAGCCAACGATGAAGCCAACGACCATCGAGACGAGGATGCACAGGAACGGATTGATATGCAGCAGCGTGTAGGAAAAGTAGGCGGCATAGCCGCCGATGATAATCAGGGAGCCTTGCGCGAGGTTGACGATGTTCATGATGCCCCAGATGAGCGAGAAGCCCACGCCAATCGCCGCATAGAAGCATCCCAGCAAGATCCAGTTGACCACGTATTGTGCCATGTCCACCCCCAGAGCCAAATCAGGCGACGAGACGCCGGACTCACCCGCGCTGGCGAACCAAACACGGGTGAGCCTGCTATGCCTTCCGGGAATCCGGGAACGATGCTCAGCGCTGGCCGAACGGCGGCGCGGGATACTGGAAGCTGGCATTGGCCACGTCGCTTGGGAAGACCGTGACAACCTGCCCCTTCTGAATCTGAATCGTCACCATCGGCTTGGTATCATTCTCGCCCGAGGCGCTGAACTTGATCGGCCCATAGAACGTCGTCACGTTGAGACTCTTGAGCGCGTCGCGCACTTTCTGAGGGTCAGTGCTTCCGGCGTTCTGCAGGGCAAATTGATAGGCGACACCACACGCTGCCGATTCCGCCGCCTGATAGGACGGCTCGACGCTGTACTTCGCCTTGTAGACTTGCTCGAAGTTCGGCGCAGTGCCGAAGATGTCCTGGCCCTGATACTTCTCCTGCGGCGTCCATTGCGAGCTGCCGATGACATAGTTGGCGTCACCGCTGAGCGTGGTGGCGAAGTCGGGCAGGGCCGGGCCGACGGTGAAGGCCCACACCTTGGGATTGATGCCAAGCTGTTTGGCCTGCTTCATCGTCGTGAGCGCCTCGCCTTCATGCCCGGAACCAAGAATCATATCGGGCACACCACCATTCGCGGCGGTCTTGATCTGCGTCAGCACGCCCGAGAGGTCGGTGGCATTGGCGGGGTACGATTGCGAATAGACAACATCCATACCGCTGCTCTGCGCCAGCGACTTGGCCGCGGTGGCAACCTCCGTCGAGAAGGAGTCGTTGGCGTTGATGATGGCGATGGTTTTGGGCGGGCTGGCGAGCGAGAGCGCCGCCTTGATCATCGCGCCAGCGTATTCCGGCGATGGGCTGAGCACGCCGAAGATGTAGGGGTTATTCTTGGCGAAGATGGCTTGCGCCGCGCCATTGCCCTCGACCATCGGCATCTGGTACTGCTGAGCGATGACCTCATCTGTCAGCGTCGCCGCCGAGCCATACGGGCCAAGCATAAAATTCACTTTGTCGGAGGTAATGAGCTGCTTGGTGAGCTGGGCGCTCTTCTGCGCGCTGCTGCCATCGTCGTAATACTTGATCTTAACCTTGTAGGTCTTGTCGCCGACCTTGATGCCGCCCTTCGCGTTGACCTGGTCGGCCCAGAGATTGTAGCCGTTGAGGGTATCGGTGCCCTCGTGGGAAAGGCTGCCTGTGAGCGAGACCGGCGCGCCAAAAACGAGGGTGTCCGATCCGCCACCGGCGGTAGTGCCGCCACAGGCGGCCAGGGTAGCGGGCACGATGAGAGCCAGCAACGCCAGCACCGGAACGGGCGCATGCCAGCGCCGACGACCCAGGCGCGAGGCACGCACCAGTCCGGTGGTATTCCTCGCGACTGTCGCGCGCCGAGAACTGAGAAGGGATGCCAGGGAGCTACGGAACCGAATGATGAAGCCCATGCCATGTCCTCCTTCCAGCTGCCTTGCTTCGCCGAAACATGACGCCAGTGGCTTCTGCCCTTGTCCAGGGACATGATAAGCCCATGTTCGGCGCGATGGTATCCCGCCGATGATTGTGCGGAAATCTTACAGGCAACTGGTATACAGTGAACTACGTCACAATCCGATGTATTCTCTCATGGGTCGCGGCGCGACATGCTATTGGCGTCAGGAGAATTGATAGCGAAAAGCGTGCCAAAACGAAGGGGACGCTTTTGGGCATGGGGCGTTGCGGTTGGCAGTAGGTGAGTGAAAGAGAGCATGAGGAGAGGCGTATGTCACGGACTGAAATGTACCTAGAGCTGCGCGCGGCATTACGGGAACTGTGCGCCCAGTTTCCAACGGAATACTGGCGTGACCTCGATCAGCGACGCGCCTATCCCGAAGACTTCGTCGCCGCGCTGACATCCGCTGGCTACCTCGGCGCGCTGATTCCACGCACATATGGCGGGTTGGGTATGAGCCTGAGTGAGGCAAGCGTCATCGTCGAGGAGATCAATCGCTCCGGTGGCAACGCTGGACCCTATCACGCGCAGATGTACACGATGGGCACGATCCTGCGCCACGGCTCCGACGCGCAGAAGCAGGCGTATCTGCCAGCGATTGCACGCGGCGAGCTGCGACTCCAGGCTTTCGGCGTCACCGAGCCCGATGCGGGCACCGACACAGCCAGCATCACGACCATCGCCATACGTGCGGGCGACCGCTACCACATCAACGGGCGCAAAATCTACATTTCGCGGGTGCAACACTCCGATCTGCTCTTGCTGCTCGCCCGCACGAAGCCACCCGCGCCGGGAAGCAGGCCCACCGCTGGCCTCTCGATGTTTCTGGTTGATCTACGCGCGGCGATTGGCCATGGACTCACCGTGACGCCGATCAACGTCATGATCAACAACGAGACCAACGCGCTGCTCTTCGAGAACGTCGAGGTTCCCGCCGAGAACCTGATTGGTGAGGAGGGCCAGGGGTTCCGCTATCTGCTGGATGGGCTGAACGCGGAGCGCATTCTCATCGCCGCCGAGTGCATCGGCGACGGGCGCTGGTTCATCGAGCGGGCGACGGCGCGGGCGCGCGAGCGGGTGGTGTTTGGCCGTCCGATTGGCCAGAATCAGGGTGTGCAGTTTCCGATTGCGCTGGCGCACGCGCATATCGAAGCGGCGGACCTGATGCGATTCCGCGCGGCGGCGCTCTTCGACGGCGGCGAGCCGTGCGGCGCGGAGGCCAACATGAGCAAGCTGCTGGCGGCTGACGCCTCGTGGGAGGCAGCGAACGTCGCTATGCAGACCTTCGGCGGCTATGGCCTGACGGTAGACTACGACATCGAGCGCAAGTTTCGCGAGACGCGGCTGTATCAGGTGGCGCCCATCTCGACCAATCTGGTGCTCGCCTACCTCGCCGAGCATGAGCTTGGCCTGCCCCGGTCATACTAAGATCATAGCCAGATTGAGGTGTTCTACGCATGATGCTGCCATTCGAGGGAATTACCGTCGTCGCGCTGGAGCAGGCTGTGGCCGCGCCCTTCGCGACCCGCCAGCTGGCCGACCTGGGTGCGCGTGTCATCAAGATCGAGCGCCCGGAAACCGGCGACTTTGCCCGCCATTACGATGCAACAGTCAACGGGCTTTCCAGCCATTTCGTCTGGCTCAATCGCTCCAAAGAAAGCCTGACGCTCGATCTCAAGCAGGAGGAGGCCCGTGCGGTTTTGCGCCGCCTGCTGGCGGAGACCGACGTGTTCATCCAGAACCTCGCGCCGGGCGCGGCGGCACGCCTGGGCTTCGACGCAGGCTCGCTGCGGGCAGAGCATCCACGTCTGATCGTCTGCGAGATTTCGGGCTACGGGACGACGGGGCCGTACCGGGACAAGAAAGCCTACGACCTGCTGGCGCAGTGTGAAACGGGCCTCGTCTCGGTGACTGGCGCGCCCGATGAACCGGCGAAGGCGGGCATCTCGGTTGCCGATATCGCCGCTGGTATGTATGCGTATGCCGGCATTCTGACGGCGCTGTATCAGCGCGAACGCACTGGCGAGGGCACGGCGCTGGAGGTTTCGCTCTTCGAGGCGCTCGGCGAATGGATGGGCTATCCGGCGTATTATGCCGCGTATGGTGGGGCGCCGCCACCGCGCTCCGGCGCGAGCCACGCCACCATCGCGCCGTATGGACCGTTCGCGGTCGGCGACGGTCGCCAGGTCTACCTGGCGATTCAGAACGAGCGTGAGTGGGTCGCGTTCTGCGAGGGAGTGTTGCGGCAACCCGCTCTGGCGCATGATGCGCGCTTTGCCACCAATCCGGCGCGTGTGGCCCACCGCACGGAGCTGCACACAGAGATTACCGCCGCCTTCGCCTCGCTCACCAGCGACGCAGTGATCGCGCGGCTCGACCAGGCGGGGATCGCCAACGCCCGCATGAACACGATGATCGAGTTCTGGAACCATCCACAGTTGCAGGCGCGTAACCGCTGGCGCGAGGTGGGGTCACCCGCTGGCCCGCTGCGCGCACTGCTGCCGCCAGTGACGCTGGTGGACATCGAGCCACGGATGGACCCGATCCCGGCGGTTGGGCAGCACAGCGACGCCATCTTGCGGAGCCTGGGATATACCGACGACGAGATCGCGGCGCTACGGGACGCAGGCGCGATTTGACGAAAATGAGAATGGGAGGCCAAATCCATGGCGATCAAAGAAGGGTGGCGCGGACGCTTCTTCGAGGATTTCACCGTGGGCGATGTCTACCAGCACCCGCTGGGGCGCACCGTCACCACGACCGACAACCTCTGGTTCTCGCTGCTCACCCAGAACACCGCACCGATTCACTTCGACCACCACTACGCGGCCCAGACCGCGTTCGGCAAACCGCTGGTGGACTCGACCTTCACGCTGGCGCTGGTGACCGGGCAGAGCGTCACCGACATCTCGCAGAACGTCTTTGCCAATCTCGGCTGGGACGACGTGCGGCTGCCCCATCCCGTCTTCGAGGGCGACACGATCTACTCACAGTCCGAGGTGCTGGCGGCGCGCGAGTCCGCCTCGCGCCCGGACGTTGGTATCGTGACGGTGCGCACGACTGGCTACAACCAGGATGGCGTCGTCGTCATCACCTTCCAGCGCACGATCATGGTCTACAAGCGCGGCCATGCACCCGAAATCCCCCGGCTTGGCCCGGTAGATGGCCAGTGAGCAGTTACCCGATTGCTTTTCGAGCGCACCCAGGTGTACGGGCTGCGATGATCGAGGGCGATGAAACTGGCATCCGAGGCTTGGCAGTATCCCAGGCCGATACTTCATACTGGCGAGGAGGCAACAGCTATACGCGAGATACTGGCGAATACCAGAAAGAGGCGGCTCTCATGAAGGTGAAGATGATCCTGCCCGCGCTGACTGAGGCGCTCAGCCCCTACTTCCGCCCCATCAAGTATTCGCTCTTCCCGCCGCTCGGGCTGGCGACGCTCGCGGGCTACCTGGACCCCGACGACGAGGTGACGCTTCAGGATGAGCATGTCGATCGGCTCGATCTAGACGACGAGCCGGACCTGGTCGTCATCCAGGTCTATATCACCTCAGCCTCCCGCGCCTACGCGCTCGCCGACCACTATCGCGCCAGGGGCGCCTACGTCGCGCTGGGCGGGCTGCACGTCACCTCGCTGCCACAGGAGGCGGCGCAACACGCGGATAGCATCTTTCTCGGCCCCGGCGAGGACACCTGGCCGACCTTCCTGGCGGACTACCGGGCGGGCCACCCCGCGCCCGTCTATACATCGTCCGTGCGCACGCTACAAGGGATTCCACGTATCCGTCGCGACCTGATTAAGCGTAGCCACTACCTCGTGCCTAATTCCATCGTCGTCTCGCGCGGCTGCCCGCATGTCTGCGACTTCTGCTACAAAGAGGCCTTCTTCCAAGGCGGCAAGTCGTTCTATACGCAGCAGGTGGACGACGCGCTTGCGGAAATCGCGCGCCTGCCGGGCAAACATCTCTACTTTCTCGACGACCATCTCTTCGGCAACCCGCGATTTGCGGCGAGCCTCTTCGAGGGCATGCGCGGGATGGGGCGGCTGTGGCAGGCGGCGGGCACGGTACAGTCGGTACTGCGGCCGGGCCTGCTGGAGCAGGCGGCGGCGTCTGGCCTGCGCAGCCTCTTCGTCGGCTTCGAGACGCTCAACCCCGCGAATTTGCGGGAGCAGCGCAAATATCAGAATCTCAATCGCGACTATTCCGCCGCCATCCGCCGCCTGCACGACCTCGGCGTCATGGTCAACGCGAGTTTCGTCTTTGGCATGGATGAGGACGACGAGAGCGTCTTTGACCGGACCGTCGAGTGGGCCATTAGCCAGGGCATCGAGACGGCAACCTTCCACATCTTGACGCCCTATCCCGACACCGCCCTCTACAAACGCATGGAGGCGCAGGGACGGCTGCTCCACAGCAACTGGGACCTCTACGACACACGCCACGTTGTCTATCGTCCGGCCAAATTGACGCCCGAGGCGCTGGAGTCTGGCTACTGGCGCGCGTACCGCGACTTCTACCGCTGGGGCGCGATTGTGCGCGGGTCCAGCGCCCACGCAAGCTGGGGCGAGCGTCTGCGCCATGTCGCCTATGCGGGCGGCTGGAAGAAGTGCGAGCCGATGTGGGATCTCATCATCCGCGCTAAGCGCGCTTCGAGCATGCTGCCGGTTCTGGAGACGGTGCTGGCGGCCTTCGGCGCGCGACGCCCACTGCGAGGTGAGCGAGGTGATGTCACCCCGCTGGAGACACCTCGCGAGCAGAGCGAACTCTCGCCCGATGTCGCCTGATCCGCTCACCCAGCGGTGACGGTCGGCTCAACGTAAGCGTCGCGCTCCGGTCGGGCAGAGGTCGCTAGCGAGCAGAGGAAGGCGCCGAGCACAGCAACCGCACAGAGCGCGATCACCCCGCTCCATCCGAACGCGACGAGCGCCAGCCCCGGCACGAACGAGCCAATGCCGCCGCCAAGGTAGAAGCCGAGCGTGTAGAGCGCCAGCGCGGTCGCACGCGCCTGCGCGCCCAGTGGGTTGGCCGCGTCGCTGACGGAGGCATTCGCGACGACATGCGCCATCAAACTGCCGATGCAGACGAGCGCCAAGCCGAGCAGAATGAGCGGCAGCATATCTATCAGCGTGCAGACCAGCCCGACAAACGTGATTGCCAGCGACACCTGGATGGTTGGCCGCCGTCCCACACGGTCCGAGATATTGCCCGCAACGGGCGAGGCAACAGCGCCGAGCAGATAGACGAGATAGATCAGGCTGGCAATCGTCGGGCTCAGGCGGAAGGGTGGGCCTTCGAGGAGATAGGGGGCGAACGAGAAGACGGTTAAGAACGGCAGGAAGATCGTGCCGCCGATGAGCGGCGCCCACCAGAGTTTGCGGATGATGGAGTCCAGCGATGGCGGGCGGGCGCTTCTCACGATTGGCCGGGGTGTAGTTCCTGGGCGTCGTCGCGATGCGGGCGCTATCGCCAGCGCCAGCACCAGCGTACCCAGAACGACCCATCCAGCGACGAGGGCAAGGCCACCGCGCCATCCCAGCGTCTCAACGGTGAGGCCGACCATCAGACGGCCGACCAATCCACCAAGCGTATTCGCGGCGATATAGAATCCACTGACGCGCCCACGCCAGGCGGGCGGTAGCTCGTTGTGCAGATACGCCAGCCCGGCGATGGTAATACCCGGAACCGCCAGCCCCTGCGCCGCGCGTAGCGCCACCAGCGACGCGAATGTTGGCGCCAGCGGCGCTGCCACACTGAAGACGCTGAGCAGTATTCCACAGATCAGCATCATGCGCCGCGTCCCAATCGCATCTGCCATGCGGCCAGCGCCCAGCGAGGCAACGGCCAGCGCGAACGTTACCGCAAGCAGGGTCAGGCCCGCCTCGGCTGGTGAGACGTGGAACTCCTGGCTGATTTGCGGCAGGATCGGCTGCGTCGAGTACATCGCCGTGAACGCGACCGAGGCGCTGAAGCAGATGACAATGAGACTGCGCAGCCGCCGGGCGTCGAGGCGCGTGTCGGACGCATCGGCAGCGGCGGAATGAGGGCTGGATGATGGATGACCTGGAGATGGAGTTAGCGCCATATCACTCGTCCGCCGGGCCTGGGCCGATCACGTCATCATAGAGGTCGTTGCCATGTGCGTCATTGATGACGACCACCGGGAACGCTTCGAGCCAGAGCCGCACGACCGCCTCCGCGCCCAGATCATCCCAGGCGACCGGCTCTTGTTGGCGGATACGCCGGGCAAGCAGCGCGCCCGCGCCGCCAATAGCGCCGAAGTAGACCGCGCCGTGGCGCTTGATCACCTCGACGACCTCGCGCGACCGGCGTCCCTTGCCGATCATGCCGCGCAGGCCCAGCGCCAGCAATTCGGGAGTATAGGCGTCCATCCGGTAGCTGCTGGTTGGCCCGGCGGAGCCAATCACGTGGCCCGGCTGCGCTGGCGATGGGCCAACGTAATAGATGATCTCGCCAGCGATCTCGAACGGCAGTGATTCACCCGCCGCGAGCAGATCATGCATGCGCTGGTGCGCGGCATCGCGGGCGCCTAGCGCTGGACCGGTGAGCGCGACCTGGTCGCCTGCATGCAACCCGGCGACAGTTGCGGCGTCCAGCGGAAGGCGCAGAATCACCCGCGCAGGCTCGTCATGCTGGCCCTGGCTCATCGCCGTTCCTCCTTGCCAATATCATCTTGCATAGGCGCTTACACGCTCAGAGGTCGAACGCGAGATGTCTGGTCGAGTGGCAGCTCATATTGACGGCCACCGGCAGGCCCGCGATATGCGTCGCGCCCACCTTGATGCGCAGGCCGAGCAGCGTCGTGCGGCCGCCAAAGCCCTGCGGCCCGATGCCCATCGCGTTGATGGTCTCGCCGAGGCGTGTCTCCATCTCCGCCAGATAGGGATCCGCGTTGGGCGTATCGAGCGGCTCCAGCAGCGCCTCCTTTGCCAGCTCCGCGACACGCTCGAAGTCGCCGCCGATGCCGACGCCGACGATAAACGGCGGGCATGCCTGCGGCCCGGCGATACGCACAGTCTCCAGGATGAACCGCTCTACGCCCTCCTGGCCGTCGGAGGGTTTGAGCATCGCGAGCCGACTGCGATTTTCCGCGCCGAACCCCTTGGGCAGAATATCCACATGGACGCGTTCGCCAGCCGTCAGGCGATAGTGGATGATGGCCGGGGTATTGTCGCGCGTGTTGACCCGCCGCAGCGGATCGGCGACCACCGAGAAGCGCAGAGAGCCCTCGCTGTATCCCCGCCGAATACCATCGTTGATCGCCGCCTCAACCTCGCCATCCACCCAGTGAACGTCCTGGCCAACGGTGAGATAGACCACCACCATGCCGGTGTCCTGGCACATCGGGATATGTTCCGCCTGCGCAATCGCCGCATTCTCCAGCAGATCAGCGATGACGGCGGACGCCACAGGCTGGGTTTCCTGCGCCTGCCCGTGTTCCAGTTGGCGCTTGATATCCGGCGTCATGACCGTGTTGGCGCGGATAACCGCGTCGCGAATGGCGTCCGATAGGCGTGTGACGGATACTTCACGCATAGGTGCTCACTCCTCGCCCTTTGCCTTCTGCCCGCGAGCGAATGCTACCATACGTTCAGGCATATCCATCGCGGTATGATGTATGCCTGGCTACAGGCAGTATAGCGCGTAAAGTACGGAGAGGCGAATTTGGCCCGCGTATGTTGGCGCAACCAGGAGGCATGCTATGGCGACGCAAGACGAAAAACAGGCGTTTATTGACGATATGGCGCGACGGCGTGGCTACGTGCTGGGCTACCACAAGGGCATGGCAGCGGCAGATTTCGATGTGCTGAAGGCCGCCGACGCCCTCATTGGCGCGGTGTATACGACCCAGCGCCGCCTTGATCGCAAAACGAAAGAGCTGGTCTTCTGCGCCACGCTCACCGTGATGCGCGCTGGCAAAGGGCAGCTTCAGAGCCATATCCGCGCCGCGTTACAGCATGGCGCGTCGCCGGAGGAGGTACTGGAAGCCATCGAGATCGCGCTGCCAGAGGCGGGTGTGGTGGCCTTCCAGGCAGGCTTCGAGGCCTGGCGCGAGGTTGTTGGCGTGGAGGGGATCGAGCCAACCATTCAGGTCTTCGATGGCGGCGATGGTGTGAGGTAAGGGGTGTTCTGAGCCTGAGGAGGAGGGGTGGTAGTGGTAGTATGAAGATGAGTACCATCCCACCTTCCCTTGCAGCCTCTCTCTAACCTCTCTGAGCGACGCCGGATGGGTGTTAGTACACCCTATTTGATGCTCAGTCTGCCACCTGGATCTGAAGAGGTGTTGCAGCAGCGCGATGTGCTCAATGCTATGCGCAGGCCTCTTCCAGAGAGCAGGCATCACGAGACAGGAGCAATCTTGCGTTCCGGCGTTCGCAATGGCATACTGCGGGCAAGCTTTACATGCAGCGGCGAGTAGCATCTCATAATGTTGAGACCTGCCATGAAGGCGAGATGACCACAGTATGAGGAGTCGAGCGTGTCGGCAATCTTTCTCTCTTATCGGCGTAGCGACAGTGCTGATCGCGTTAATCGCATCTATCGCTGGCTGGTAAATCATGGCGTACCTGAAGCAGAAATATTCTTCGATACCTCGCGGGACTCGATCCCCCCACGCGCCGAGTTTCCTGACAAGATAAGGCTTACTGCAACGGACGCTTGCTGCACGCTGGTCGTCATTGGTCCACACTGGCTCGACCATCGCCGACGTCGCAGATTTAGTAAGCGCAGCCTCTGGCGTCAAGGCGACTGGGTACGCACAGAAATCGAGATTGCACTCTTGAAGCGTGGGCGTACGCTTCCTATCTTGCTCGACCAAACGTCCATGCCATCGGAAGGCAAGCTGCCTCCAAGCATCAGGGCACTTTCTGCGATCCAGGGGAAGCGTTTGCGCGTTGGCGAGGCGGACTTTGAGGAGGATATGCTACGAATTGCCGCGGGCATGGCAGGCGCACTTGACGGTATCCTCCATTGGGACGCGGATCAGCGCCACTTCATCTACATCCCTAAAGGGCGTGCCGCGTATCTGCGGGCGCTTGAAGCGCGTTTCGCGATCATGGATCTGCCGATCACTCCTGATGTACAGCTGCCAGCGGAAACGGTCTACCAGCCACTGCGTCTGCTCAAAGACCCGACGCTTCCCGCCGAGCATTTGCCCGATGAAAACCGGAGCGACGATTGGCGCGACTCTGACAACGCGGATGTGCAGGGCGAAGATGCAGAGGGCGAAGATGCAGAGGCCGACGATGAGCGCTCGCGCGTACGCGCGGATACACCGGAGCAGGCGCTGGCGCTTTCCCCTACACGGCGGATGGTCGTGCTGGGTGACCCCGGCTCCGGCAAGACAACTATGCTCTACCAACTCCTGCTGGGAGCCGCCCGCCGCGCTCAATATGACGCCACCGCTCCATTGCCCATCGTCCTTTCGCTACCAGCGCTAGCACGCTCCGGCCAGTGGACGAAGGAAACGCTGCCGCAGTTCATGAAGGACACACTGGAGGGCATGAATCAGAGCCTACCAGACGTGCAGACGCCCACTGACTTCGCTCAACTACTCACCCGCGAGATCGAGCGCGGCGCGGCATTCTTGTGTCTGGACGGCCTGGACGAGGTGACACCATCACAGCGCAGAGGAATACTCGGCTGGATCGCAACGCTGGCCCCTCCGGTATCAAGTGCTGCCATTATTGTTGGTTCGCGCTTCACCGACTATCGCGAGGGCGACCTGCCGCATGAGCACTACACGGAGTGGGAACTGGAGTCGCTGACGCTGGAGACCCGTAGTGCGCTGGCTGACGCGCTCATCCCTCAGCTATGCCAGGCGCTTTACCCTGATAGACCCTTCAGCGATGCGCTAAACGCCACCCAGCTCATTGAGCACATTGGCAAGGGGCCGGCGGTCAGTTGGTGGGGCGATAACCCGCTGCTACTGACGCTGGCGGCATTCGCTTTTGTCAAGCGTGGCGGATCACTGCCACGTCGCCGCGTCGAGTTGTACGACGATGTAGTAAAGAGCCTTATAGAGGTTCGACTGAAGCGTGACGGACTCTATACCGACTTCACCTTACGCAACACCTATGACCTCCTGACGGCGGTCTCGCTCTACGTCTTCACTCACGTTGGCCAGGTGTTTACGGTCAAGAATCTGACCGACGCGCTGCGCGCAAACGCGGACTCTCTGCTCATCAGCGGCGAGGAAGAGACCAACAGACAGTATCTTCGTGTCATTCGCTCCGGCCTCCTGGAGCCGCAGGCCAGTCACACCTATAAGTTTCGCCATCCGACTTTCCAAGAATTTCTCGCGGGCGCGGAGCTTGCCGCCTTGCTCGCTGAGTCGGCTGGGCGCGACCCGGCTGGTCTCCGTCGCAAGCGCGCCTGGGCACTTATAGACGAGAAGAGTGTGATGAGCCGTTGGTCGGAGCCGCTGGCGATGATGGCTGGTGTCCTGGTGACGCAGTATGGAGCCGCTGGCGATCGCGCTGCCGCGCGCTGGATCGGTGGTTTGAGCGAGCGTCAGGCCAGCCCTGAGGGCGATCCCGGCTATCTAGCGCTGGGCCTGGCGCTTCATGCGCTGCGCGACACCGTGGGAACTACGTCTTCCGAACTCCAGCAGGCGCAGGAGCGCTGTCTCACAATCTGGGCAGATGCGTACGCCGAGGCAGCACGTAAGGTGAGACGTGTGCTCAGGAGCCGACTGCTGCGTCTCATGCATGACATTGCCGATTTCACCGGGCCGGATGGTGGAATAACCATCGTCATGGAACGGCTCGTCCAGCAGTTGAGTGACCCAGACGAGCGAGTACGCAAGAGAGCGGTGAGAGCATTGGGCGCGCTCGGAGAACGCACGCCCATCGAACCACTGCTACAAGCGCTCAATGACCAAAGCGGTAGGGTGCGTGGAGTAACAGTGACCGTACTGAGCAAGGTGAAGGTGAGAGAACGGGTGCCTATCGAACCCCTGTTGCAGATGCTTGATAATCCCTATGGGGGGATACGTCAAGCTGCATTGGCCTTGCTGGCCCGATTGGGCGAGCGGACCCCAGTCGAACCATTGCTCCACGCACTCAGCGACCCGAGCGCCGCTGTACGTTGGGCCGCCGCAATAGCGTTAGGCCGATTAGGCGAACGAGCGCCAATTGAGCCGTTAGAGCAGGCGTTCCGCGATCATGCCTGGAGAGTGCGTTCAGCAGTGGCGACGGCAGTAGGCGCACTGGGGGAGCGCGCGCCAATTGCGCTGCTGGAGCAGGCGCTGCGAGACCCAGATCGTAGTGTACGCCGGGCTGCCGCGACGGCGCTGGGCCGATTGGGAGGGTACGCGCCCCTCGAGCCGTTGGTACAAGCGCTCCATGACGACGATCGTGGCGTGCGCGCGGCAGCGGTGAAGGCAGTAGGCGCATTGGGGGAGCGCGCGCCTGCTAGATTGTTGGTGCCGATGCTCTACGATTCAGCTGAGGCCGTGCGCCAGGCTACAGTGAGAGCGCTGAGCAATATGGGCGATCAAGTGCCTGCCGCTCAATTACAACAGGCGCTTCGCAATCCGAACGACGATGTACGCGCGGCAGCAGAGGCAGTGGTAGGCAAGTTGGAGAAACAGGCGCCTGTGGAGGCACTGCGGCATATGAGTCGTAACGCGGGTTCCGACCCAAGCAATGGGATACGTTATGCAGCAGTGGCAGTGTTGGCCGGACTGGAAGAGCAGGCGCCTCTTGAACCCCTGTTTCAGGCATTCCGAGATCGCTCCTGGCGGGTACGCCAGATTGCCATAGAAGCATTGGGCAACCTGAGACAGCGAGCGCCCATCGCGGTGTTGATCGAGGCGCTCCGCGACGGTGTTTGGCAGGTGCGGCGGGCGGCAGTGATGTCGTTAGGTCGGTTGGAAGCGCGCGCGCCCGTCGAGCCGCTGATCAAGGCGCTATATGACGAGAAGAGGGAAGTGCGCGAAGCAGCAGTTGAGGTACTGAGCGATCTGCGCGATTGGGTATCAGTAGAACCGTTGATCAACGCATTGCACGATACGAATACATCCTTGCGCCAGGCAGCGGCGACGGTGTTGGGACGACTGGATGAGCGCGCGCCTGTCGAGTCGTTGGTACAGGCGCTCCATGACCGAAACGAATACGTGCGCCAGGCGGCGGTAGAAGCGTTAGGCAATTTGGCGGATCGTGCACCCATTGAACCGCTCGCAGCCGCGCTCCACGACGACAACGCTTATACACGGCAAGCCGCAGCCGAAGCATTGGGGCGGCTGGGGCATCGGATACCCATTGAGCCACTGATCCGGGCGCTCGGCGATCCGGACTTGCAGGTACGGCGGGCGGCAGTCGAGGCGCTGGGTAAGGTAGGAGAGCGAATGCCGGTCGCAACAGTGATTGCGGCGCTCAGAGACTCGAAGGCTGAGGTGCGGGCAGCTGCCACGACGGCGCTGGGTAAGTTGGGGGTGCGCGCGCCCATCGAGCCGTTGGTACAGGCGCTCCGCGACAATCATCGCGATGTACGCGAAGCAGCGGTGGCGGCGCTCGTCAACCTGGGACACCGGGTGCCCATTGAACGAATATCGCGGATTCTTGAGGATTCGCCATATTGGAGTCGGCAGGCTGCTGTGCAGGTATTGGGGCAACTGGGGGAGCGTGCGCCCATCGAGCCGTTGGTACAGGCGCTCAACAGCCCTGACTGGCAGGTACGCCAGGCCGCGGCCGGAGCGTTGAGCCGATTGGGGGAGCGTGCGCCCATCGAGCCGTTGGTACAGGCGCTCAACGATCCGGTCTGGCTGGTGCGGCAAGCGACGGTCCAGGCGCTGAGCAGGTTAAGAGACAACGCGCCCATCGAGCCGTTAGTCGCGGCGCTCAACGATCCAGATAACGCTGTACGTCAGGCAGCCGCCGAAGCGTTGGGAAGGTGGAGAGAGGAGGCTCCAGCTGTGGCACTGGCCCAGATGCTCGGCGATCCCAATGAGAGCGTGCGTCAGGCTGCTGTAGCGGCGCTAGGACAGATGGGAAGCCAAGCGCCCATCGACCCGTTAGTCGCGGCGCTCAGCGATCCCAATGAGAGCGTGCGTCAGGCTGCTGTAGCGGCGTTAGGGCAATTAGGGGAGCGGACGCCCATTAAACCGTTGCTCCAAGCGATGCAGGACGTTGATAATACAGTGAGTCGGATCGCATGTGAATTGGCGCGAAGGTGCGCACCTGATGAACTTGAAAGAGTAGCGGTGGATGCAGCACGCATTCTACTCGGCACTGCCTTGACACCTGAAGATGTGCCCGCATTTGGCGCGCTCTGGCAGGTACAGATCGCACGTGATATCGGCGAGGTTGGGCTATCCACTCCAGAGGTCATTACGAAGCTCGCCGTCATGTTAGACTGGGCGCACTGGCGTGTCAAAGTGGCGGCGGCAGAGACCCTGGGCAAATTGAAGCGCCATGTCCCACTCGCAACAATTGACCGGCTCCGCTCATTACGCAACGATGCCAATGAGCCACAGGTCGTGCGCGATGCCTGTGACGATGCGCTGGCAGAAATCCTCGCCTTTGACCCGATGGAGGACGTTTTGTAGAGCGCGCCTCTACGCATCCACCAAAGCTACCAAGTCAATAGGTATCGGGTCTGGGTGTATGGATCGAATGGACTGCATGTCTGGCGGCTCACGGCCCTGGCTCGATGAGGCGCTCTGCCAGCGCCTGGCGATGACCCTCGGCATTCAGATCGAAGGCTGGCGACGCGGGTGTGGCGTCGTCCTCCTCGATCATGAAATCACACTCGGCGAATGGGTTGCCGATATGCGCCAGCAGGAGCGCGAGATCGCCGGGCAGAACATAGACATCGCGCAGATCAGAATCGATGAGCGTCGTGGCGACGATCTCCATCAGCTTCTGGGCCATCTCAGCCTGATAGCCCTCGCGCACGAAGCGTTCGAGCAGCTTATCGAGGGCACGCTCGCCCTCATAGCGCCGTCGGCGAATCTCCTCGTTAGAAAATCGCGTGCGGTAGCGGCTCCAGCCCGATGGCTCCAGAGACGCCACTGATGCCATCGACGCCAGTCGGGCCAGCTCGTCGCCGTCGCCAGCAGCGGTCGGCAACGTTTCTAGCTCCTCCGGGATACGCAGATGGCGATAGAAGCAGACCGCGTCGCCGAAATCGGCAAAGAACGTGCACCACTCGCCCAGCGCGACGGAGCGCGCGGACTCGAAGATGACACATGATGTCTGCGATAATTCCTCATCCCATGGCGCTACCGTGCATTCTGGCGTCATGGCGTCCTGCCAGCGCTGCCGATACTCTTGTAGTGTTCTGGTCATTGCCAATACCTCTTCACCAAAGGGGGAGTGGCGGGAAACGATGATGAACTTCCCGCTGTTCAAGCTGTTCAAGCTGTTCAAGCTGTTCAAGCTGTTCAAGCTGTTCAAGCTGTTCAAGCTGTTCAAGCTGTTGCTGTTGCTGGCCGTCTCAGG
>Ga0207674_10000859_pt1 | contig 39717 bp, 43 predicted proteins | sample KBSCornC72_FD_184303 | JGI IMG/M metagenome (GOLD analysis project Ga0207674, IMG submission 184303) | Corn rhizosphere microbial communities from Kellogg Biological Station, Michigan, USA - KBS Corn C7-2 (SPAdes) (version 2) | ecosystem: Host-associated > Plants > Roots > Rhizosphere > Soil ... | reverse complement strand
ACTTCGGCGATCGACGTCAGGTCGCCCGAGTTGATCTTCGCTTCATATTCCTGGGCGCGGCGCGACCACATGGTGCGCTTGACCTTGGGCTTGCCCTTCAGGGTCTCGAGCGCGTCCTTCATCGTCTTGTCGGACGACAGCTTGCGCATTCCGACCGAGTCCGCCTTGTTGACCGGCACTCGAAGGGTCATCTTTTCCTTCTCGAACCGGAGAACATAGAGGTCGAGACGAGTTCCCGCGATTTCGGTGCTTTGCAGCTCGACGACGCGGCCTACGCCATGCTTGGGGTACACAACATAATCGCCGACATCGAAGCTAAGCGCCTTTGTAGCCATTGCTAACCTTTCCATCTGCGGCGGTAGAGCCGACGCATTCGCGTCGTCCCCCAAAACGACCCATGGTCGTGGCTCCCAGCCGATTTTTAGGCTTCCCTATGAATTTAAGGCCGCAGCTGAATCGCCCGCGGCCCCGTGTGACTATCATATATCACAAGGCGGGTCAGATTTCCAGCCCGAGCTGGAGAGGCCTTTGGTCCTCCTGTTCCGTCAGGTTGTGGAGCCCAAGGCCGAGCAGCCTTATGCCCTTCGGAAGCGGGTGCAGGGCGGAGAGCAGCGCCTGCCCGGCGGATGTGAATGCCGACAGATCGGGCACCATCGAGGCGAAACTTTTCGAGCGCGTAATGATCGTGAAGTCGCCGAACTTCACCTTCAGGGTCACGGTCCGGCCGGCCACTTGCGCGCGCTCGACCCGCTGCCAGGCATAGCCGGCGATGCGCTCCAGCTCGGCGGCGAGGCGCTCGGGATCGCGCAGGTCCTCGTCGAACGTCCGCTCGGCGCTGACCGACTTGTAGGGCCGGTCCGACTTGACCTCGCGCTCGTCGATCCCGCGACAGATGCGCCAATACCATTCGGCAGAGCTGCCGAAATTCGCCTGGAGCGCGGGAAGGGTCCATTCGCGCAGGTCGGCGCCCGTCAGGATTCCCAGCCGCTCCATCTTGCGGGCGGTCACCGGCCCGACGCCGTGGAAGCGCGCGACCGGAAGCGACGCGACGAATTCCGCCCCGCGTTCGGGCGTAATGACGGTGAGGCCGTCGGGCTTTCGATGGTCGGAGGCTAGCTTGGCGATGAACTTGCAGTAAGACACGCCGGCCGAGGCGGTGAGCTTCAGTTCTTCGCGGATGCGGCGGCGAATTTCCTCGGCCACCGCGCGGGCACTGCCGAGTCCGCGTCGATCCTCAGTCACATCGAGATAGGCCTCGTCGAGGCTCAGCGGCTCAACCAGTTCGGTGTAATCGAAGAAGATCGCCCGGATTTGCTGGCTGACCGATCGATAGACGTCGAAATGCGGCTTCACGAAGATCAGCTCTGGGCAGAGACGCTTCGCAGTGACCGACGGCATTGCCGAGCGCACGCCAAACCTGCGCGCTTCATAGCTTGCGGCGGTAACGACTCCGCGGTGGCCTCCGCCGACCGCGACCGGCCTGCCCCGGAGCGAGGGGTCGTCGCGCTGTTCGACCGACGCATAAAAGGCATCCATGTCGACATGAATGATCTTGCGGGTCGGGCGGTCGTCGCTTGGCATTTTGCGGCTTATCTGATTAAGGGCCCCCGCACGCTACCAGCAAGAGCCGCGCCATGCCCTCCGGGTGGGACGCAAAAGCGCCCTGGAGCGCTCGCTCGTTCGCTAAATAGCCCTGCTATTCTGCTTCACTCGATCACTCCCACACCGCTTTTTCGTCACCATCACGGCCTTGCTGGCAGCGGGCGGGGGCCCTAAGGCCCGCGCCCATGAACATCCACGAATATCAAGCCAAGGAATTGCTCGCCAGGTTCGGCGTGCCGGTGCCGGCGGGCTATCCCGCAATGAGCGTCGAGGAAGCCGTCCAGGCAGCCGAAAAGCTCCCCGGACCGCTCTGGGTCGTAAAGGCCCAGATTCATGCGGGCGGCCGGGGCAAGGGCAAGTTCAAGGAGCTTGGACCTGACGCCAAGGGCGGCGTCCGTTTGGCGCGCTCGATCGACGAGGTTCGCGAAAATGCGGCCGAGATGTTCGGCAAGACGCTGGTCACTGTCCAGACCGGTCCGCACGGCAAGCAGGTCCAGCGCCTCTACATCACCGACGGCGTCGATATCGAAAAGGAATATTATCTCGCTCTGCTGGTTGATCGCGAAACTGGACGCATCGCGATCGTCGCTTCGACCGAAGGCGGGATGGATATCGAAGCGGTCGCGCACGACACGCCCGAGAAGATCGAAACCCTGACGATCGACCCGGCGACGGGGCTGATGCCGCACCACGGAAGGGCGGTTGCGGCGGCGCTCGGTCTCAGGGGCGACCTCGCCAAGCAGGCGAACAAGGTCCTCGCGAAGCTGTACGACGCGTTCGTCGGCACCGACGCGTCGCAGATCGAGATCAACCCTCTGGCGGTGACCGACAAGGGTGAGCTTCTCGTGCTCGATGCCAAGGTCGGCTTCGACAATAATGCCGAGTTCCGCCACCCGGAGCTGGAGCAGCTCCGCGATCTCACCGAGGAAGAGCCGATGGAAATCGAGGCGTCGAAATACGACCTCGCCTACATCAAGCTCGACGGCAATATCGGCTGCATGGTCAATGGCGCCGGCCTCGCGATGGCGACGATGGACATCATCAAGCTTGAGGGCGGAGAACCCGCGAACTTCCTCGACGTCGGCGGGGGAGCCTCGAAGGAAAAGGTCACCGCGGCCTTCAAGATCATCCTCAGCGACCCTTCGGTGAAGGGAATCCTCGTCAATATCTTCGGCGGAATCATGCGCTGCGACATCATCGCGGAAGGGATCGTCGAGGCGGCGCGCGAAGTACATCTCGAAGATCCCCTGGTCGTCCGGCTCGAAGGCACGAATGTGCAGCAGGGCAAGGACATCCTCGCGAGCAGCGGACTGCCGATCATTGCCGCCAATGATCTTGGCGACGCCGCCAGGAAGATCGTCGCCGAAGTGAAGAAGCCCGTCGCGGCTTAGCTACTGGAGAATCCAATGAAAGTGCTGGTCGCCGTCAAACGGGTGATCGATTTCAACGTGAAGCCGCGGGTCAAAATGGACGGCTCCGGAGTCGATCTCGCCAACGTCAAGATGAGCATGAACCCGTTCGACGAAATCGCCGTCGAGGAAGCCATTCGGCTGAAGGAAAAGGGCGTCGCGACCGAGATCGTCGCAGTCTCGATCGGGCCGGCGAAGGCGCAGGAGACGCTCCGCACCGCCCTGGCGATGGGTGCCGATCGTGCGATCCTCGTCCAGACCGACGAAGAGGTCGAGCCTTTGGCCGTGGCGAAGATTCTCGCCAGGATTGCCAATGAGGAACAGCCGCAGCTGTTCATCCTCGGCAAGCAGGCGATCGACGACGACAATAATGCGACCGGACAGATGCTCGCCGCGCTCCTCGGCTGGCCACAGGGCACGTTCGCGTCGAAGGTCGAGGTCGGCGACGGCAAGACGACGGTGACCCGCGAAGTGGACGGGGGCCTGGAGACGGAAGCGCTTGATCTGCCGGCCGTGGTCACGACCGACCTGCGCTTGAACGAGCCGCGCTACGCCTCGCTGCCCAATATCATGAAGGCCAAGTCGAAGCCGCTGGCGACGAGGACACCCGAGGAGCTCGGTGTCGACACCGCTCGCCGGCTGGAAACATTGAAGGTCGCCGAACCGCCCAAGCGGCAAGCGGGTGAGAAGGTGGGCTCGGTCGACGAGCTGGTGAGCAAGCTCAAAGCTTTGGGGGTGGCATAATGGCGGTCCTGCTTCTCGTTGAACATGACGGCGCGGCAGTTCGCGACGCGACGCTTCCCGCGGTCACCGCTGCGGCAAAGCTGGGCGAAGTGCACGCTTTGGTGGCCGGCTCCAATGTAGGCTCCGTCGGCAGCGAAGCGGCGAAAATCGCGGGCGTGGCGAAGGTGCTCGTCGCCGACGCTGCGCATCTCGATCACGACCTCGCGGAGAATGTCGCTCCGGTCGCTGCCAGGCTGATGGAGGGTTACGACGCGTTCGTCGCGCCCGCGACCACTTTCGGCAAGAATATCGCGCCGCGCGTCGCCGCTTTGATCGATGTCATGCAGGTTGGGGACATTATCAGTGTCGAGGACGCGAACACCTTCACCCGGCCGATCTACGCCGGCAACGCGATCGCGACCGTGCGTTCGAACGATGCGAAGAAGGTGATCACCGTGCGCGGAACGGCTTTCGAGAAGGCCTCACGCGAAGGCGGTAGCGCGAGTGTCGAAAGCATCGATGCCGGCGCGGACGCGGGCAATGCCAGGTTCGTCGGGATCGAAGCATCGAAAAGCGATCGGCCTGAACTCACGAGCGCCAAGGTCATCGTCTCGGGCGGCCGGGCATTCGGCAGCTCGGACCAGTTCCATTCCCTGCTCGATCCGCTTGCCGACAAGCTCGGGGCAGCGGTCGGTGCCAGCCGCGCCGCGGTCGACGCCGGCTATGCGCCCAACGACTATCAGGTCGGCCAGACCGGCAAGATCGTCGCTCCGGAAGTGTATGTCGCCATCGGGATTTCGGGAGCGATCCAGCATCTCGCCGGCATGAAGGATTCAAAGACGATCGTTGCGATCAACAAGGACGAGGAAGCTCCGATCTTCCAGGTCGCCGACATCGGCCTCGTCGGCGACCTGTTCAAGATCGTGCCGGAACTGACCGAAAAACTCTGAAAGATCGGCCCGCCGCCCGGTCCGTTGAGTGGCGGGCCGAAACCGTCAATCAATGGTCGTAAAGGCGGCCGTCCTGATTTCCGTTCATCGTGTGCGGCTGCCAATAGAGGTCCTTGCGATCGGCCTGGTCGTGTTCGCGACCAGTCCTGGACTGGCTCGCGGCACGCTGCGAACCATGGCTGGCGCTCGAGCTCTTCGGGCTCCCTGAGCCGCTGCTGCTGATCGATCCACTCGAAGTCAGCATCGCCAGAGCCTGCGTCGCGGCTGCGCCGGTCAGCGGCGTTCCATCCGGACCGCAGGGTATGCCATTGATGAGCTGGATTCCGCCCGGAAGGCCGGCACCGCCAATTCCGCCATTGCCGCCGCCCAGTCCAAACAGCGAACCGTTCGCGGAAGCCGAAGCGTTGCCGTTCGCGTTCGCGTTGGCATTGGCGCCCTTGTGACTGGCGTTGGCGTTGGCGTTGGCCGAGCCTTGCCCCGCAGCCGATCCGTTCAGCAATGAAGATTGCGGACCGTTTGCAAGGCTCACCGCGCCGTTGGTCGCGCCGTTGAGCGCTCCGGAAACGTCGACGCCGTGGCCGTTCGCGCCACCTTTGGTGATCGACGCTGCGGCATTCGAGGCGCCGCTCAACGTACCTGCAAGATTCAGAGCATTGCCGGTGGCCTGACCTTGCGTGATCGAAGCTGCGGCATTCGAGGCGCTGTTCAACGTGCCGGCAACATTCAGACCATTGCCCATCGCCTGACCCTGCGTGATCGAAGCCGCGGCATTCGTGACGTTCGAAACGGTCCCGGCAAGCGCAAGGCCGTTAGCCATTTGGCCTCCATTCGTCACGGAACCGGTGGCGTTGGTCGCGCTTGAGACGACGCCCGCCAGTCCAATCCCGGACCCGCCGTTGCCGTTGCTGCCGCCGTTGCCGATAGCGCCAAGGCCAACGATGCTGTTCGTCAGAGCGCCCGCCCTGCTCACGGCGCCGTTGACCGTGTCGCAAAGGCAATTGCCTACGCCGCCGTTGGGGCCCGTGAGGCCGCCGACCGTACCATTGAGCGTGCCGCCGAGCGTTCCGTTGATTGCACCGCTGACGGTGCCGCCAATATTGCCGAGAAGTTGTGCATGTGCGGGGGCTGCGCCGAATGCGAGCGCAGAAACCGCGGCCAGCATGAACTTGGTCATGTCATTCTCCTTTTTGAACTTCGTGGGAGCTTCAACTGGCTCCTGCACTTGAGAACGACATGGCAAACCGGTTTCATCCGGCTATTTTGCTCGAACGACTTTCGGGTCCACGCGGCAGTCGCCGCAGACAATGCCGCGGCCAACCTTGCCTTTGCCTGGCCGCGCCTCCTCCGCGAGCCGGGCCGGCGAACCGGCGAGAAGCAGCCTGGCAGCAGCGAGCGGCGACGCGAAACTGGTTCCGCGCACCCGCGCATACCCATTGCCGGGCAAAGCGGCGGCCATGTCGGCCCCCGGTGCGGCAAAGTCGATGTGAGCAGCCCTGCCGGCCTCCGGCAGCGCACGGCCGCCGGCATCAACGCCGGTCACCGCGATGACGCCGGGATAGGACGCGGGATATTGCGGTGGCGCCGCCGGCCCATCGTTGCCTACCGCGGCGACGACTTCGATCCCGCGCGCCTGAACGATTTGAACGGCGCGCTGAACCGCGCTGTTCGGCGGGCCGACGAGGCTGATGTTGATCACCTGCGGATGATGGCCGGCCAGCCACCCCATGGCCTTGACGATCGCGCTTGCGGACCCGGCGGCGCGATTCCCGCCATAAACGTCGGCCACATAGACCTGCGATCCGGTCGCGGCGCCCAGGAACGGACCTTGATTGCCGACCAGCAGCGACGCGACCGCCGTTCCATGGCCGGTCGGCTGAGGGTTCCCGGCAAAGCCGCTCTGTTCGATGGATGCACCGGCGAGGGAAGGATGCGAGGCGACTCCGCCGTCGATCATTCCGACGACACGGCCGCGCGCAATTCCTGCCGACGACGCGAGCGCGGCCTGAACCGGCAGGAGCGCTCCGCCGGCCGGTTCGTAGATATGGTCGTAATCGCATTGCAGCCTTGGGGCGGTCGAGCGCAGCCGCTTCAGGCCCTCGCGCGCGCTCATGCCACGCGGAACGGCCAGCTGAACCAGCCGCATTCCAAGGTCGCGATCGGTGTCGTCCGCGACAATCGCGAAACCTGCGCGAACCGCAAGCTGCAGTGAAAGCGGATCGGGGTCGACGCTCACCAGAATACCGCGCCGGACCGGCTGGCCGGATGGATCGGTCTCAAGCTCCTTGCGGTTCGACCGAACCAGTTCGAGAAGCCGGAGCTTGCGGAGCTCCAGCAGGGTGGGAGCACCGGCGCTCGCGACGATCGAGGGCAATCCCCCGACGCTGTTCAGCCCGCCCGAAACGACCTGCTGCTGCACCTGGGGGTCCTGCAGCACATTCTGCAGAACCGGGCCAACGACGGGCACGTTGGCCGTAGGCATCGGAACGGGGACCGAGACCGACGGGAGCGACACGCGCGGCAGCAGTTGCGCAGCCGCGCCACCCGGAAGCAATCCGGCGACCAGCGCCCCGGCAAGAATTTGGCGACCAAATCTGGACATCGACGGACCTCTTTTATTCGTTCAGGGATGAAACGAGAATGCGGGCACGTTTCATCCGCATGGGTTTGAATGGATCGACATTTGCCGTTCGAGGACGAGCTTACAGCGCTGCTCCCACGCCTGCGGCGCTTCGCCCATGCGCTGGCGCGCAGTCCAAGCGACGCGGACGACCTGACGCAGATGACGGTGGAACGCGCGATTCGGTCCAGGTCGCAATGGCAGCCCGGCACAAGGCTGGACAGCTGGCTCTACCGGATCATGCGCAACATTTGGATCGACACTGTCCGCTCACGCGCGCGCAAGGAGAAGTTCGAAGCTCCGCCGGAAGAGGCGGACTCGATCGGCGTGGATCCGACCGGCGGGATGGAGGCGTCGATGGACCTGCAGCGCGTCATGGCGGCGATGCAACGTTTGCCCGAGGAGCAGCGCGAAGTCGTGGCGCTCATCCTGATCGAAGGCTTCGGCTATCGGGAGGCGGCCGAGATGCTCGATCTTCCGATCGGCACGGTGTCGAGCCGGTTGGTGCGCGGCCGAGCCGCGCTCCTAGCCCTCGTGGGAGCATGAAATGGTGAAGGACGAGACATTTTTCGCCTGGCTCGACGGTGAGCTCGATGCCGAGGAAGCGGCCCGTGTTGAAGCGGAGGTCGCCGGAGACCCGAAACTGCGCGAGTTGGCGGCGCAGCACCGATCCATGCAGGCCCGGATGAAGAGCGCCTTCGACACCATCCTCGATGCTCCGGTGCCGGAGTCGATCTCCACGATCGCACGCAAGCCCGAGCCCCAGGTCATCGACTTCGCGGCCAGGCGCGCGCTCGCTCGACCTGCATGGCCGTCGTTGCCGCAATGGGCCGCGATGGCAGCGACGCTCGCCGTCGGCATCGTGGTCGGAACGATGGTTCCCCAACGGTCGTCTGCGCCCGTTGAGGTGAGCGGCGGTAAGCTCTACGCAGCCGCCGCCCTAGCTCGCTCGCTCGATACGCAGTTGGCGAGCGCTCAATCGAACGAGGCGGATCGCATCGGCATGACCTTCCGCGATCAAGCGGGATCGATCTGCCGCAGCTTCACCGAGGCTCGGTCGAGCGGCCTCGCCTGCCGTAGCGGTGACCGGTGGCAGGTGCGCGGGCTGTTCGCCGCGCCGGAGGGGCAGGCGGGCGCCTACCGAATGGCCGCGGGAATGGACCCGAACCTTGCCGCGCTGATCGATTCGACGATCTCGGGCGAGCCGTTCGACGCGGCGGGTGAGAAGGCCGCCCGCGACAAAGGGTGGCGGTGACTACTTCTTTTTTCTGACGTGCTCCGGCTTACCCTTCCGCTTCGTCGACGCCATCTTGTCGAGTTCCTTCTCGCTCATCGACAGCATCGATTTTGATGCGCCCTTGAGCTTGCTCTTCGGGGTATCGCCGCGTTTGGCGGACAGGGCCGCTCCGGCGGCTTTCTGCTGAGCTGCGGATTTGGCAGGCATTACGCACCTCCATTTCATGTGCAGCCGATGAAACGCGCCAACTGTTCGATGGCTTCGTTCGTTTCGGGGACAGCGGAGCTCTGCAAAAATGGTGCCCAGGGGCGGAATCGAACCACCGACACCGTGATTTTCAGTCACGTGCTCTACCAACTGAGCTACCTGGGCTCTCGGAAGCGGGCGGACGGCCCGTTCAAGCGACCGGCTCCCTAACCTTCGCCCTCGCTGCTGTCCACCCTTCCGGGACCCGCCGCGGGACCGGCGATGCGATAGCCTTCCCCCAGCCACTTCAACAGGTCGCGATCCTTGCAGCCGCGGCTGCAGAATGGCGCGTGTTCGGGGCTTTCCGGCTTGCCGCACAGCGGGCAGAGCTTGGCTTTAGGGGCTCTCGGCATACCCACCGGAAATGGGAAGGGTGGCGTCCGGTCGCAAGGCGATTGCGCCGCCGACCTTTCGTGCCAGGGCATCGAGCCAATCGGGCTGCGCTTCCAAGACCGATGCCACCGACGGATGGACGGCGAGCCGCTTCGGACCGGGGGCCTCGAACGCCACGCGGCGCAGGAGCGCCCGGGCCTCGAACGTCGCCCGATCCAGCGCCAGTTCGATGAGCGAGGCGCGCTGGCGCGGGCGGACGATTTGAACGAAGCCGAAGCCATTGACCGCCGTCCGCTCGAAAGGCTGCGGCAGATGTTCGTCGATGGCGGCGGCGGCAGCCTGTCGCTCGCTCTTCGACCCACCGGTAGGAAGATCGATTCCGATCGAGCCGCCGATGTCCAGTCTGCGGATCGCCCTGGCCGCCTCGCCGGCGCCGCGAACGGCCAGTTCTTCGGGCGGGAGATGACCGTCGATATCGATGACGGTCATTGCCGCCGTGGCTTCGATCCGCAGCTCGCCGCCCGCGAACCGCACGATTCCGCAGCGCGCCTGTTCGACGAGGTCGTCCCAGCCAGCGGAGCCGAGCTCATTGCCGGCCGCCGGTCTGCCGTTGATGTTCAGCAAGTCCCCCGCGGCCCCGTCGGAAAGCTTGGCCAGCGGGCGCTTCCAGGGCTCGCTTCCGGGAATTCTCGAGCGCGTGACTTCGATCGTCAGCGCGCCGCCTTCGGCGACGCCCGGCGCTCCCCTGGGAAGCAAATATTCGAGGCCGTCCCGAGCGCGTGCCACCGCATTGCGGCCGCCGGCGAGCAAGCGGGCCTCGAGGATCGCTCCCGCCGGAGAAATCCCGTCCAGCTCGATCCTCGCTTCGACAATCCCGCCATCTTCGATCAGCGCATGGCGGGTCTCCCCGATCCCGCGCTCGGTAACCCACTCAGGCAATTGGATATCCTGCCGATTTCAGAAGGACACGGACTTCGGCGAGCGGCAGGCCGACGACGTTGGAATAGCTGCCGGCGATATGGCGGACATAGACTTCGCCATATCCCTGCAGCGCATAACCGCCGGCCTTGCCGCGCCATTCTCCATGGCTGGCGTAAAAGTCGACCTCCTCGGACGAGAGATGTTTCATCGCGATCATCGTCTCGACCAGTCGCTCCCGGAGGCCTTTCCCTGGAACCGCGAGCGCTACGCCCGTCAGCACCCGGTGCCGCCTGCCCGAGAGGAGGCGCATGCAGGCCCTCAGCGTGTCTTCATCTTCCACCTTGGGGAGGATGCGCCGCCCGACCGCGACGACCGTATCCGCGGCAAGGACGAGCGCTTCCGGCTGCTTCGCCGCAACCGCCTCCGCCTTCTCGCGCGCCAGCCTCAGCGCATGCTGCCGCGGGAGCTCGCCATCCGGCACGCGCTCGTCCACATCCGCGGGCATGATCGCGTCCGGAGTCACTCCGATGCGGGCGAGCAGGTCGAGGCGGCGCGGGCTCGCCGAGGCGAGGACCAGGCGCATCAGTAGCCGGGCGGTCCAGCGCGTCCCGGCATGAAGCGATAGGTGATCCGCCCCTTGGTGAGATCGTAGGGCGTCAGTTCGACGAGCACTTCGTCGCCGGTCAGGACGCGAATTCGGTTCTTCCGCATCTTGCCGGCAGTGTGACCGAGGATTTCATGGCCGTTCTCGAGACGGACGCGAAACATCGCATTGGGCAGCAGCTCCACGACCTGCCCACGCATCTCGAGCAATTCTTCCTTGGCCAAGCAAATCCTCTTTCGTTCTCAAAAAAGTCGCGGAGCCTTAGCGGGGCGAGGCGTAAATGTGAAGGCGCGGCTCAGATGGTGAACACGGTCGATCCCGAGGTCCGCCGGGCCTCGAGCGCACGGTGCGCTTCGGCGGCGTCCTTCAAGGCGAAGCGTTGCTTCACTTCGATCTTCACCTTGCCGCTCTCGACGACCTCGAACAGCTCGCGCGCTGCGGTTTCGAGGTCCGCTCGTCGCGCGCTGTAGGTGAACAGGGTCGGACGGGTCAGGAAAAGGGAACCCTTCTGCGCGAGGATCCCCGGTTCTATCGGATCGACCGGGCCAGATGAGTTGCCGAACGTGACCATCATCCCGCGCGGCGCGAGGCAGTCGAGAGACTGCAGAAAAGTATCCTTGCCCACGGAATCATAGACTACCGGAAGCTTGGCGCCGCCGGTGATTCGATCGACCTCTGCGACAAAGTCTTGACGGGTATAGACGATCGGGTGGTCGCAACCGTGGGCGCGGGCGAGTTCGGCCTTTGCGTCTGAACCGACGGTGCCGATCACCGTTGCTCCAAGGGCCTTTGCCCATTGGCAAACGATCAGCCCGACCCCGCCCGCCGCGGCGTGAATGAGGATCGTCTCGCCTCGCTGCACGCGATGCACCGAGCGAAGCAGCATGTGCGCCGTCATTCCCTGCAGCATCATCGCCGCAGCCTGTTCGCTCGAGATCGCATGCGGGAGCTTTATCAAGCGATCAGCCGCGATCAGCCGCTCCTCGGCGTAGCCGCCGACCGGACCCGCATAAGCAACGCGGTCACCCGGGCTCAGGCCCGAAACATCCGGTCCAATGCTTTCGACGACGCCCGCGCCCTCCGTTCCGGGCGTGAAGGGCAGGGGCTGAGGGTAAAGGCCGGTGCGGTGATAAACGTCGATATAGTTGAGACCGGCGGCTTCCTGGCGGATCTTCACCTCGCCTGGGCCAGGCTCTCCAACCTCGATCTCTTCCCATTTGAGGACCTCGGGTCCTCCGAGCTCATGGACTCGGATGGCGTGCGTCATGTGCGCCGCCTAGCCGGAGACAGTCCCTCCGTCGAGGGACTGTCCCTTGCTTTGGATCAACCGGCGGCGTGGCCGGCAAGCGCCGCGAGCAGAAGCAGAGCGACGATGTTCGTGATCTTGATCATCGGATTGACGGCCGGACCGGCGGTATCCTTGTAGGGATCGCCGACCGTGTCGCCGGTAACCGCGGCCTTGTGGGCTTCCGAGCCCTTGCCGCCGTAATTGCCGTCCTCGATATACTTCTTGGCATTGTCCCAGGCGCCGCCGCCCGAAGTCATGGAGATGGCGACGAACAGGCCGGAGACGATTACACCGAGAAGCAATGCGCCGACTGCCGCCAGGCCATTCTCCTTGCCCGCAACCGCGCCGATGGCGAAGTAGACGATGATCGGCGCGAGCACCGGAAGAAGCGACGGGATGATCATCTCGCGGATCGCAGCGCGGGTCACGAGATCGACCGTGCGTGCATAGTTCGGACGAACCGAGCCATCCATGATTCCGGGATTGTCGCGGAACTGGCCGCGCACTTCCTCGACCACCGCGCCGCCTGCGCGACCCACGGCGGTCATTCCAAGCGCGCCGAACAGATAGGGCAGCAGGGCGCCGAGCAGCAGGCCGACGATCACATAGGGATTCGACAGGCTGAAGAGCGTGTCGAGGTTGGTCGTGACGCCGATGTCGCCGCCGAATTCGCGAAGGTCCGCGGTATAGGCGCCAAACAGCACCAGGGCCGCTAGACCCGCAGAGCCGATGGCATAGCCCTTGGTGACGGCCTTGGTCGTATTGCCGACCGCGTCGAGCGCGTCGGTGCGGGTGCGGACGTCATGCTCGAGCCCCGCCATTTCGGCGATTCCGCCCGCATTGTCGGTGACCGGACCATAAGCGTCGAGCGCGACGACCATTCCGGCGAGCGCGAGCATCGCCGAAGCGGCGAATGCCACACCCAGGAAGGCGCCGAGCTGGTAGCTGGCGATCAGGCCGACGATGATCACGATCGTCGGAAGCGCGGTCGATTCAAGGCTGATCGCGAGACCCTGGATGATGTTGGTGCCGTGGCCGGTTTGCGACGCCTTCGCGATCGACTGGACCGGGCGGTAGTTGGTCCCGGTGTAATATTCCGTGATCCACACGATCAGCGCTGTGACCGCGAGCCCGATGAAGCTCGCCCAGACGAGGTTCATGGCCGGGAAGCTTGCACCCGAAACCGTCGAGACGGTCTGCTGGAGGTCGCCGCCGAGCGTGAAATAGGCGGCGCCGTAGATCGCCGGGACGGCCAGCAGGGTGGCGGTCCAGAAGCCCTTGTAGAGCGCGCCCATGATCGAGCCCTTGGCGCCCAGGCGGACCATGTAGGTACCGATGATCGACGTGATGATGCAGACGCCGCCAATCAGGAGCGGGAGGGTCATGAGCGGGAGGAGGAGCGGACTGGAACCAAGCGCGAGCGCAACCGACACCATGGTGATTCCGACGGTCACCACATAGGTTTCGAACAGGTCAGCGGCCATTCCGGCGCAGTCGCCGACATTGTCACCGACGTTGTCGGCGATCACCGCCGGGTTGCGCGGATCGTCCTCGGGAATTCCGGCCTCGACCTTGCCGACGAGGTCGGCGCCGACGTCGGCAGCCTTGGTGAAGATGCCGCCGCCGAGACGGGCGAAGATCGAAACGAGCGATGCGCCGAGCGCGAGCGCGGTGAGCGCGGTGACGACAGGGCGATCGTTCGGAGCGTGGCCGCCGGGCCCGGTCAGGTACCAGAAGAGAACGGCAATCGCGAGAAGCGCGAGTCCGGCAACGAGCATTCCGGTGATGGCTCCGGCGCGGAAGGCGACCGTCAGGCCCTTTTGCAGGCTCGCGCGCGCAGCCTCGGCCGTGCGGACGTTGGCGCGGACGGAGATGTTCATTCCGATGAAGCCGGTCGCGCCCGAAAGGATTGCGCCGATCAGGAACGCTCCCGCCGAAAGCGGACCCAGGAAAATGCCGATGATGATCGCGACGACAACGCCGACGATCGCGATCGTCGTGTACTGGCGGCGCAGATAGGCCTTGGCGCCTTCCTGGATCGCGCCGGCGACCTCGATCATGCGCTGGTTGCCAGCCGAAAGGCTGAGCACCTGGCGGCTGGTCACGATTCCGTAGAGTACGGCGATGACGCCACAAGCGATGGCGATCAGAAGCAAGTTCATCGTCGGATATTCCCCGTATTTTCGCGGCAGACAAAAGAGCCGGCGCGCGCGGGCGCGGCCGGAGGATTCGCGTCCCTTTATGAGGCGCGGCTCGAGCTTGCAACCAGTCCTGGGCGCAGCAACGCCGGGGGCATGGCGAGCATGGGGCTCACCAGCGGAGGCGAGGGTAAGAAAATCCCGCCGAATTAATGCAGCAGCATCGCCACGACCATGCCGGACACGAGCCCGCTAATGGCGATCAGCCACTGGCGAAGCGGAGCGTTTCCCATGGTCGTTGCCCGAATGCTCAAAACCCAATCCTTCCGGCGATTCGATCGGCTTCCCTTCGCTCATAAGCCTTATTGCAGGCTCGCCCGCTTCGAGGCTTCCGATGCGCGTAATGGTCGTCCCGGAGGGTAAAGAAAGCGTTGACGGATCAAGCCCGGGCGGAAGCGCGGCGAGCAGAGCGTAGTCGTCTCCGCCCGTCGCTGCGAACAGCCGCGCCTCGCGATCCTGGCCCTGTGCCTGGCTGAATGCATCGGTCAGCGGGAAAGAATCGATGTCGATCGTCGCGACGCATCCGCTCGCCTGGGCCAGGCGAAGCGCGTCGAGAAGCAGGCCGTCGGAAACGTCCATCATCGCCGTCGCATGCCGCGCCAATACCTGGCCGGCACCGAGCAAGGGGACCGGTCTTCGGTAAATGTCGACGAGCACGCCGGTCGCCCGCGGATCCTCCCGCAATTGAGCGAGCCCGGCGGCGGAATCCCCGATTGTCCCGACGAGCCACAACTTATCGCCCGCCTTTCCCCCTGCCCGATCGGGAACGCGCTCGCCGCCGCGGCCGATTGCGGTCAGGCCGAGAACCTTGGGAGCGCTGACGGGTAATGCGATCGTATCTCCACCGATCAGCGGCAGTGCGTAGCTCTCGCAGGCGGCTTCCACGCCGCCAAGGAATTGCTCGTCCCATTCGTCGTCGGAGATCGTCAGAGAGAGCAGGGCCGCGGCGGGCGTCGCGCCCTTGGCGGCCAGGTCGGAAAGATTCACCGCGACGAGTTTCCAGCCAACGCTGGCTGGCGGATCGGATGGCAGGAAATGCACGCCCTCCGCGATCGTATCGTGTGTGATCACGAGGCCGTCGAGGAGCGCCACATCATCCGCGAGGCCGCGAGCGGCAGGGTCAGTCGCAATGCGCCGCAGACGAGCGATGACTTCAGATTCCTTCATTTAGCCCAAGCGTAGCGGGAGGCTGTGTCAGCGCAAAGCATTCGTCAAAAGGGGAGGTACCAGAAAAAGACAGTGATCACGCTGAGCAGGACCAGGCCTATGAACCAGTAGCCTGGTCCATATGCTGTTGCTTTGCTTGGGCTGTCTGGTTTTATCCAAATTTGAAGAAGCTCGCCGGGCTGCGTTTCTCCGGCCAACGTGAGATCCACGTCCTCGCGATAATCGACACCGTCGTGGGCGTAGCTCACTCTTGCGCAAACAGTTCGATATCGCAGTTCCTCGGAAAGGTTGTCCCAACCGCCGTAAGATCGTTCCCACCGCTCGGTGCGGGTACAATCGTTCGCTACGATCCTAGCCAAAACGGCAGTCCTGAAAGTGAACAGGATGGCTATCCGGGCCGTAACTAGCAGTCCGGCAAAGGCGCACGCTGCCAAACCAATGTGGCTGATAGACATTCAATCGCCCGGTAGGAGGCGGCAATTGAGGCTTTCTTAACGCCGCGCTTCCTTGGCGATCGCGTCGAGAAGGCCATTTACGAACCCGCTCTCGCGCTTGTCGTAGAAGGCGTGTGCGACATCGACATATTCGGAGATGACCGAACCGACCGGGACGTCGGGTCTCGCGATCAGCTCATAGGCTCCGGCGCGAAGGATGGCCCGCATCGGCCGGTCTAGCCGCTCAAGGGTCCAGCCCTCGGCGAGCCGCCCGCTGATGAGACCGTCGATCTGCGCGCAGCGCTCGCTCACGCCCGTCACGATATCGTCGAAGAAGTCGCGCTCCGCTTCATGATATTGCTCGTCCTCGATCTTCGCGCCCAGCCGATGGTCATGGAATTCCTTGAGGAGCCGGGGCACGGGCGTTCCCTCCATCTCCTGCTGATAAAGCGCCTGGACGGCTGCAAGGCGAGCTGCGGAACGCGTACGGGAACGAGTCTGGGTCATGAAGCCGAGGCACTAGCCTCCGCATGCGCGGCGAGGAAGGGGCGGAGCGCCGCCGCGACTCCGTCAGGCGCTTCCCATGGCGCGAAATGGCGCACTCCAGGCAGGCGGACGATCGTCAGATCGTCGACCAGGCGACCGAGGCCTTCGAGCTGGATGGGGAGGAGCGCCGTGTCGCCCATGCCCCAGACGACGAGGGTCGGGACCTTGACGGTCGGGAACTGGCCGACGACCCAATCCGGCAGCGGGACGGTGACGCCGGGCGGCGGGACAATCATCCTGCCGGCGCGGTACCAGTTAAGCATCGATGTCAGCGCGCCAGGCTGCGACCAGTCCGCGAGATATTGCCGCCGTTCCGATTCCGGCAGCTTCGATCGATCGACGTGTTCGGCCAGAGTCTTCTCGAGGAAGGTTTCGAGGCCCATCGCCTCGAGGGCCTTCTCTGCGCCCGGATTGCGGAACCAGTTGATATATTGCGAGGCTTCGCGTTGGGCCTCGTCCTCGATCAGGCTCTTCTGGAAGATGAGTGGGTGGGGCGCGTTGACGATCGCCAGTCGACTAAGGCGCGGATCGTTGCGAAGCGCCGCCGGCCATGCGATCGCGCCGCCCCAGTCATGGCCGACCAGGGCGAAGCTTTCGATGCTCAGCGCGTCAGCGAGTGCGAAAATGTCGTCGATCAGAATGTCGGTCTTGTATGCCTCGACCTCCTGCGGCCGGTCCGATCCGCCAAAGCCGCGCTGGTCCGGCATGACCAGGTAGAAGAAATCCTGCAGCCGCGGCGCGATTTCCCGCCAGGTCCGATGCGATTCCGGGAAGCCGTGAAGCAGGATGACTGCCGGGGCCGCCGGATCGCCGGCGAGCGCGACGTTCAGTGTGACTCCGGTGCTGAGCGCAACGCGGCGGATCTCCGTCACGGGTAGCTGACCGTCTTGGGCACTTCGGGCAGGGGGATGAACTCCTGGTCGTCGCCGGGCGGCAGGGGAAAGCGCATCGCTTTCCAGTCTTCCTTCGCCTGATTGATCCGTTCGCGCGACGAAGACACGAAGTTCCAGAAGACGTAGCGCCGCGTCGAGAAGGCTCCGCCGCCCATCAGCATCGCGCGCGCGCCAGTTGCGCTCACCAGGCTCGTGGCATGGCCCGGCCTCAGCACGTACAATGTGAAGGGATCGATCTTCTTGCCGCCGAGCTCGGCCTCGCCATCGACCAGCATCACAGCGCGTTCGTCGGCCTCGGCGTCGATCGGGATCGAAGCGCCGCTGCCAAGCTCGATATCGGCGTAGATCGTCGGGGAATGGCAGGGCGTCGCGGCGGTCGCGCCCCACAATGTTCCCATCAGCACGCGCGCCCGGGCTCCCCCGTCCTCCATCAGCGGCAGGCCGGTCGCAGGCACATGGTCGAACGCCGGCGCCACCTCCTCACGCCCATCGGGAAGCGCTAGCCAGGTCTGCATTCCGTAGAGGCTCGGTCCGTCGGGTCGCAGGTCTTCCGGCGACCTTTCCGAATGGACGATTCCGCTGCCTGCGGTCATCAGGTTGATCGCGCCCGGCTCGATCACCTGATGCGATCCAATGCTGTCGCGATGCTCGATCGCTCCATCGAACAGATAGGTCACGGTCGCGAGGTTGATATGGGGGTGGGGCCGGACGTCCATTCCCTGGCCCGCCGGCAGGTGAGCCGGACCAAACTCATCAACGAAGATGAAGGGCCCGACCATAGTCCGTTCGCGGGCGGGAAGCGTCCGGTTGACCTTGAACGCGCCGAGGTCGTGAGTGACCGGCGCAACGACCTGTTCGAATGGCGTTTCCATCGCCCGCGCTTAGACCGCCGGGTTCGCCGAAGAAAGCCGAGGAGACTTAAACCACGTCATTCCAGAAGCTTAACGTTTGTTCATCTGGGCTTCATTTTAAATTGAGTTTTAGGCGTTCGTTCTGGAGGTCAAACGGGCGCGGCGGCCGCCGCTGAACCGCTCCTCTTAACATCCGCTTTCGCGCCAGCCGGCACGTGCCGCGCGGGAACATGCGAACGCGCGCGCAAACGATAACCGGCAGCCATCAGTGCCAGCCGGAGGAAAGGGGTATTACTCAATGCGATCTCTTCTTGCGTCTACTGCTCTTGGCGCACTCGCGGTCGTCCTCGCGACGCCTGCTTCTGGCGAGCAGGTCATCAGCACTGCCGTAACCACTCCGCTGACGACCGCGGGAGCGGGCGACAATATTCGCATCAGCTCGACGGGATCGGTGAAGCCGACGGGCGGTGCCGCTGTCACCATCAACAGCAACAATAGCGTCAAGAATGAAGGCACGATCGCGATCCAGGGGGCGAACGGGTCGACGGGAATCCTCGCGAATGCGAACCTGATCGGCGACATCAACAACACCAACATCATCACCATCGATGAGGATTACACGGCCACCGACACGGACAAGGACGGCGACGTCGACGGGCCATTCGCGCAGGGGAACAACCGCTTCGGAATCCACGTCCTCGGGGGTGGAACCTACACCGGGAACATCCTCAACAGCGGAACGATCACCGTCGAAGGCAATCAGTCGGCCGGCATTGCCGTCGACAGCGCGCTGACAGGATCGTTCAGCAACAGCAAGACCGTGCAGATCGCCGGTGACGACAGCGCGGCGATTCGACTGGGGTCGGTCAGCGGCAGCGTCACCATCGGCAGCGGAAGCACGACGAGCGCGCTCGGCCACAATTCGGTCGGACTGCTGCTCGGGGGCGACATTGGCGGCGCCCTGGTGATCCAAGGGACGGTCGCAGTCACCGGCTATCGCTCGACCACGGCCCCCGCCGACACGTCGAAGCTCGACGCCGACGACCTCCTGCAGGGTGGATCGGCGGTCGTGGTCGGCGGCAATGTCGCCGGAGGCATCCTCCTCGACACCCGGCCGGCCGATAACAGCAGCAGCGACACCGACGAGGATGACGACGGCATCGCGGACGCGAGCGAGACCACGGCGACGGTGAACAGCTTCGGCGCGGCGCCAGCGATCACCATCGGTTCGTCGACCCAGGACATCAGCGTCGGCGCGGTCGCCTCATCAGCCGACGGCCATGGCCTGGTCATCAAGGGCAATGTTTCCGGCAAAGGCGTCTACAGCGGGGTCAGCGGCACCGGCCTCAACATCGGCGGAGTCGGCCACACCGTCAGCATCGCCGGCGGCATGACCGTGACCGGATCGATCACGGCGACGGCGAGCTCGGCCAATGCGCAGGCCGTCCACATCGGGGCTGGTGCTTCGGTTCCGGCGATCATCGTCAGCGGAGCGGTCACGGCCCAGGGCGGAGGCACGGCCTCGACGTTCGGTCAGGCGATTGCGATCGACGCCGGCGCGACCGTGAACAGCATCACCAACAGCGGGTCGATCATCGCAACGCGCGTCGGAACGACCGGTACGGCCGCCGCGATCATTGATCATTCGGGGAGCCTCGCACTCGTCCAGAACAGCGGTTCGATCAGCGTCACCGACGCTTCCACGCTCGGCGACAGCGCGACTGCCATCGACCTCAGTGCCCGCAATAGCGGAGCGACCGTCCGGCAGGTCGCAGCTGCATCGGGCAAGCCCGCCCCCACGATCAACGGAAACATCCTGTTCGGCACGGGCGCGGACACGCTCGACCTCCAGGCCGGAACAATATTCGGCAAAGTCGACTTCGGCGGGGGCGCGGATGCGCTCAGCCTGTCGGGTTCGTCGACGTTCCGTGGAACGCTCGCCAATAGCGCAGGCCTCGGCGTCACGATCGGAACGGGCTCGACGCTCGACGTCAAGAACCTGGGCACGGTCGATCTGGCTTCGCTGACGACTGCGTCAGGGGCAAACCTGGGTGTCACGATCGGCGACAGCGGCCACACGCTGTACAACGTTGCCGGGACCGCGAACTTCGGGACGGGGACGAAGATACTCGTCACCCTCGATCACGTCGGCACCGCGGCCGGCACCTACACGATCATCGATGCCGGGACGCTGATAGGTGGCGCAAACCTCACCGATTCGATCGTCACGCTGCCGTTCCTGTTCAACAGCAGCCTGACGACCAACAATGCGACAGGCCAGGTCAATCTCAACGTGCAGCTCAAGGGCGCGGGTGAGCTCGGGCTGAACGCGTCGGAGACGGCGATCCTCGATGCGGCGCTTGATGCCACTGACGCCGATTCAGCGATGTCGTCCGTGTTCCTCGCCGCGCAGGATTCCGCGACGATCAGGAGCACGCTTCAGCAGCTCCTCCCCGATCACGCCGGCGGAGCTTTCGAAGCCGCCACCAAGGGCACGCGAGTCGCCACCGGCATTCTCGCCGACAAGCGCCCGCTGAGCGGTCTCTGGATGCAGCAGATTGCGTGGGGCTCGAGCAAGTCGATCGGTAATACGTCTAGCTATGACCTTACCGGCTGGGGCGCGACGGCGGGCTTCGATCATGCACTTGGATCGTTCGCCAGCGTCGGGGTCACTGCTGCCTATCTGTACGGCAAGGACGGTCGGAGCGGCGACGAGCTCACCAGCAACCATTATGAAGGCGGCGTCTACGTTCGTGGCGGCAACGGTCCGTTCCGGCTCTGGGCTCGGGCAACGGCCGGCACGATCAGCTTCGACAGCACCCGGAATTTCACCGGATCCATCACCGGGGGCACCGTTACCCGCACCTCGAAGGGCAAGTGGAACGGTCGCGTATTCTCCGGTTCCGCTGGCATGGCCTATGAAGCCCGCATCGGTCGACTGAGCCTGCGTCCAAACGCCTCGGTCGAATATTACAAGCTGACAGAGAAGGGCTACGCCGAGAGCGGCGGTGGTGCCGGGTTCGATCTCACCGTGCGCAAGCGCGACAGCGATGAGACGGCGGCAAATGGCATTCTCACCGTTGGCTACGACCTGCTCAGCCTCGAGCCGGATGCCAGCTGGGCGCGGGTCGAGCTGGAAGGCGGTTGGCGGCAGATCCTCAGTGGCAAGCTCGGTAATACCGTGGCATCGTTCGGCGACGGCAATCCCTTCACGCTTAGCGCGGAAAAACGCACCAGCGGCTGGCGCGGCGGACTGCGTGTCCTCGCCGGCGGTAGCGCAATGACCTTTGCAGTCGAAGCCAATGCCGAAGAGCAGCAGGGCAAGGCCTCGCTCGGCGGACGCCTTGGCGTGGGCCTCAACTTCTGATCGGGGAGGGGTGGCGGCGACGCCGCCCCTTCTTCACTCGCCGGGAGCGCTCGCGCGGATCGACAGCGCATGAACTCGCTCGTGCATCAAATCGCCGAGCGCAGCGTAGATCATGCGTTGCCGCTCGATTCGTGACTTGCCGCCGAACGCTGCACTTTCGATCGACAGGCTGAAGTGGCTTTCGCCGGCCGGATTATAGCCACCATGCCCGCGATGCTGCTCGCTGTCGTCGACCAGCTCGATGCGGCTGGGCGAAAGCGCCGAATTTAGCCGCTCGAGCATTTCGGCCGCGACCGGGCCGGTTCCAGATGAGTTCATGGGCCCTATATATAGGGGGGTTCTATGTCATCGAAACAGGCAAGGATGCACGGGCGCGTCGAAGGGGCGAGGGCGCAATGCGCGGTCCCGGGCTGCGCCGCGCCCGGAGAGTTCAAGGCTCCTCTCCAACCCGCCAATTTCGACGGGCCGGGCGCGTGGCGTTTCCTTTGTCTCGACCATGTTCGCGAACATAATGCCAAGTACAATTTCTTCGACGGGATGAGCCCCGAGGAAATCCAGGAGGCCCAGTCGCCGCTCGCGGGATGGGAGCGGACCAGCCGCACGTTCGCCGCGAATGGAGCCGATCCGCCACCGCGATGGAGCGACTTCGCCGATCCGCTCGATGCGATCGCCACGCGCTTTGGCCGTGTTCGCGAAACGTCGCGCTTCAACAAGGCCGAGCGACAGGCGCTGTCGGTGCTAGGCCTCGGCGAAGATGCCGATCGTCACTCGCTTCGCCAGACCTATTCGACCCTCGTGCGGCGCTATCACCCCGACAAGAACGGCGGCGACCGTGCTCATGAAGCGCGCCTGGCCGCGGTGATCGAAGCCTATCAACTGCTCCGGAAATCGGTGGCCTTCGCTTAATCGCGGTCCGGCGCCCCGAGCGGAAAGTAGGAGCGATAAGGTCGCCCTTCGTCGACCGCGCGAACGACGGTCGGATGTTCGAGCAGCCTCGCGCGATAGTCGCTGAGCCTGGGGCGCGCCGGACCAATTTCCTCCACCCAGTCGGCGTAGAAGAGGGACGGCGCTGCCGCGCAATCAGCCAGCGTGAACTGTTCGCCCGCGGCCCAAGGTCCGTCGCCAAGGTTTGCTTCCAGCCAGTCATAGGCAACGTGCAGCCGTTCGCGCGCCCTCGAAACGCCGTAAGGGTCCTGGGCGCCTTCCGGCCGAAGTCTGTCGGCGACAGGAAGCTGCATGTTGCCCATGACGTACAGGTCGAAGAAGCGGTCGAGCAGGCGCACGCGACGGCCGAGCTCGCCCTCTGGGATCCAGCGATTGGGGCCGGGATGATGCGCTTGCAGGTGCTCGATGATGCAGGTCGTTTCGATCACCGGCCGGCCGCCGTCGAGCAGCAGCGGAAACAGGCCGAAGGGCGAATGCCGCTTTAGCTCTTCGAAATTCTCGGGATGGTCCTGATCAAGCATTCGATAATCGAACGGCGTTTCATCGGACCAAAGCGCGATCAGGACCTTTTGCGTGTAAGAGGAAAAAGGGTGCCCGAAGAACTCCAGGCTCATGCCTCCTCCAGCGCCCATTTCCTGCGCCGCTTGAGCTCCGCCTCGCTCGGCTCCTTCGTCGCGAACGTGCCCGTCGGGACCTCGCCCGCGGGCTCATAGGTCGCGAAGACGACGCCCTTGTTCGAAACGAAGCTTTCCACGAGCTTCAGCGCGCCCGGCTGTTCCGACCCGTCGAAGATGCGTTTGCCCCGGCCGAGGAGCACCGGGAACGTCATCAGGACCAGCCGGTCGATCAGGCCGGCGGCGAGAAGGGGCACGTAAAGCGTGCTGCTTCCCTGGATCAGAAGATCGCGTCCCTCGCTCTTCTTCAGATCGCGGACGGCGGCGGCCGTATCGCCCGACAGCTTGCTGCTGTTGTCCCATGACAGCGGCTCATCCGAATGCGTCAGCACATATTTGTTGATGCGCTGGAATTTGGCGCCGATCGGATTGTCCTGATTGTACGGCCAATAGGCGGAGAAGATGTCGTAGGTCCGCTTGCCCAGCAGCAAGTCATACTCGGCTGTGATGACCTTCTCGAACGGGCCCATGTTTTCGTCCCAGAACGGCTGGACCCAGCCGCCGAAACGAAAGTCGCTGGTGGGATCCTCGTCCGGCCCGCCCGGCGCCTGCATCACGCCGTCGAGCGACAGGAAGACCGCGCCGGTCAGCTTACGCATTGACCGTCTCGCCGTTCGCAGCCGCCTCGATCGTCGCGATATCGATCTTGCGCATCGTCATCATTGCCTGGAAGGCGCGCTTGCCCCGCTCGCCGGCTTCACTCGTCAGCTCGAGCAGGCGGCGGGGTGTGATCTGCCAGGAAAAGCCCCATTTGTCCTTGCACCAGCCGCACATGCTCTCTTCGCCACCATTTTGAGTGATCGCGTTCCAGTAGCGGTCGGTCTCTTCCTGACTGTCGGTGAGGACCATGAAGCTGACGGCCTCGTTGGGCTTGAAGTTCGGGCCGCCATTCAGACCGACGAACGACTGGCCGAGAACGGTGAACTCGACAGTCAGCTCATCGCCCTCGCTTCCTCCGGGATAATCGGACACGGCGCCATGCGCGGGCCCGACATGGCTGTCGGGGAAGATCGACGCATAGAATTCAGCGGCTTTGCGGCCCTGGCCTTTGTCGAACCAAAGGCAGGTGGTCATCTTGTTGGTCATTTCTATGCTCCCACTGGATGATTGCGGGCGCGGCGGAGGACGAGGGCGTTGCCTGGTCCGTGGACAGCCGCGAACAACAGTCCCGCAATGAAGGTGAAGTGATTTACAAAGAACCCGAATTCCATCGGATTGCTGCTCCATCGGTCCGGCCCGTGAAACGACACGCCGAGGAACAGCACATATGCCGCGGCCACGATCGCAGTTTCGGAAAAGTATAGCCCGGTCAGGAACCCGATCGAGAGCGCAACCTCGAAGAAGGCGGCGACCCAGGCGAGGAGGAACGGGAAGGGGAAACCCGCTCCTGCAATCTGCGCGGCAGTCCCATCCATGCCGATAAAGACGAACTTGAACGCGGCGGCCATGGCGAAAACGCCAGCGAAGATCAGCCTGGCGACGATGATCGCGAACTTCCGGGCCATGGCCATCGCGCTAAACCTCAGGCCTTGCCAACGAGCGCGAACTCCGCGCCCTGCGGGTCGAAACCGATGATGATATGGTCGCCGCCCGGCACCTCCATTGGGCCCATCACGACCTTGCCACCCTTGGCTTCGGCAGTTTCCTTGGCCTTGGAAACGGACGGCACGCGGAAATAATAGCGCCAGTGAGGATGCTGATCCTGGTTCATCATGCCGGAGACAGCACCGAGGCGAACGCCATGATGGTCGAAGAAACGGTATTCTCCGTGTTCGCCCATGTCCATGAACTCATCGCTGGTCCAGCCGAACTGCTCGCCGTAGAAGCGCCGAGCCGCGACGGCATCGCTCGTCGACAATTCGTTCCAGGAACAGCGGCCATCCTTGCCTGGCGAGAAGACCGTGCTCGGCTCGTTCTCGCGGCCCTCCGGCGGGATCGGCTTCATCACATAGAATGGCGCGCCTTGCGGGTCGGCAACCATGGCGATCCGGCCGACATTGGGGATATCGGTTGCCGGCATCAGAGCTTTCCCACCGGCCTGCTCGATCGATTTGATCGACTGGTCGACATCCGTGACGTGAATGTAGCCGAGCCAGGTCGGACGGGCACCATGTTGCTGCATTTCAGCGTTGAGCGGCAGCACGCCGCCGGCGAAGCCGCCGTCCGTGCCGATCATGCGGTAGCCATTGTAGGCTTCTTCGGCCTTGCCGATGTTCCAGCCGACAACCGCGTCATAGAAGGCCTTTGAGCCTTCGGGATCGGGGGTCATCAGCTCGTACCAGATGTAATCGCCCCGGGGATTTGGGCGCGTACCAGCTTCCGCCGAACTGGCGTCACGAACGTCGGTCATGATCGATCTCCTTTTAAGATTATTGTCGAACTATGCGTTCACGGCAGTCCGAGCGTCGGCGGTGTCGGCGAATTTGTCGAAACCGCCCCAGAACATGCGTTTGCCGTCGAACGGCATTTCGCCCGTGGGTTTCGCCCGCTCGTCCTCCATGATCTTCTTCCAGGCATCGTCGCGCGTGGCCTTGTCGGGCCATTCGATGAACGAGAAGACGACCGTTTCGCCCGGCTCGGCTTTCACCGCGCGGTAGAAGTCCGTCACCTTGCCGTGTTGCACGTCGTCGCCGATCGCTTCGACCACGCGAGATGCGCCATATTCGCGGAAGAGCTTGGCCATCTTCGATGCGAGCTCGCGATAATTGTCGCGCTTGCCCTCGGGCAATGGCACGACGAAGCCGTCGGTGTAGCTTCCGCCCGGCGAGCCTTCCTCGACGATCGAGTCAAAGCCTCCCATGATCATGCGCTTGCCGTCGAATGGCATATCGCCCATGTCCGCCATCCGCGGGTCGCTCATGAATTTCTCGTTCGCGGCATCGCGGGCCTGCCTCGAAGGATATTCGAACCAGGAGAAGACAACCTTTTCCTCGGGCTTGGCGTCGACCGATTTGCGGAAGTCGGTGACCTTGCCTTCCGGAACGTCACTGTCCCAATTCTCGACCATCCGTTTGACGCCGAACTCCTGGATGAGGGGCGCGAATTGTCCGGAATGTGCCTTGTAGGCATCCCGGTTCGTCGCTGGCACGGGCGCGATGAATCCTTCGAAATAGGTCATGCTGCTGCTCCTTCCGGTTCGGGTTGGGGTTGGTTGGCCGCGTAGGTGGCGAGCTGATCGGCGCGCGCGCGCTGAAACGCGGGGCGCGCCTCGCCGCGCTTCAGGAATGCGGCGAGGTTGGGAAACTCGGCGACCAGCTTGGTGTGCCTGAGGAACCGCAGTTCGGTCACCATGATCAAATCGCCGATGGTGAAGCGATCGCCCTCCAGCCATTGCTTGTCGCCCAGCCACTCGGACACGCGCTTGAGCTTCTGTTTGACGAAAGCTTCAGCTCCCGGGCGGCGCAGTTTCGCCCATTCCTCGTCCGGGTAGAAGAAATCGACCGAAAGCAGGCCGAGGATTGCCGGCTCGACGCTATTCAACGCAGCATATGTCCATTGGATCGCGCGGAAGCGGCCCTGTTCGTCGCGCGGCAGGAGCGCCTCGCTCTTCTCGCCGACATATTGGACGATCGCGCCGGTCTCGAAGATCCTGACCGTTCCGTCACTCAGGCACGGGACCTGATCGAACGGCTGCTCGAGGAGATATTCGGGCGGACGTTGCTGATCGAGCAGGCGAACCCGGTAATCGAGCCCGGCTTCTTCGAGCGCCCAGCGCGCCCGAAGGTCGCGAACGAGACCCTGGGCAAAGTCGGGGACCCAGCGAAAGGCGGTGATCTCGATCGCCGCATTGGGATTGATCGGCATTGTTCCCTCCTAAACTTTGAACGTCACGCGGCGGTGGCTTGTTCGACCGGATGCGCGCCTTTTTCGGCAAAGCCCGGGTCCATCCACATCGGCTCCCAATGATGCCCGTCGGGATCCTCGAAACTGCGTCCGTACATCACGTCGCCCATGTCCTGCTTGGGGGCGACGTCGGCCCGTCCGCCCGCGGATGCGGCCGCATTGGTGATTTCGTCGACCTGGCCAGGGCTGTCGCATGAGATGCAGAGCAGCACCTGACTGCTGTCGTGCGCGTCCGCAATCGGCTTGCGGGTGAACGTTGCATAAAAGGGGTGAGTAAGGAGCATGACCGCGATGGTGTCGGAAATCACCATCATCGCCGCGGCCTGGTTGCTGAACTTCGGTTCGTTCCGGAAGCCGATCGCTTCGTAGAAGGCCTTGGAACGTTCGAGATCCGTGACCGGCAAGTTCACGAATATCATCTTCGGTTTCGGCATTTTTCTCTCCCTAACGACTCGATTCGCTTGCTTTTTGGACGTAGAAGTTATAAATTGCAACCATGCAGTTAGAAAAAGTAACTAAACGTCGAAAAATAGAGGATAAACGCCACTACGAGGATGCTTGTGGCGTGGCGCACGCCCTCGAATTGATCGGCGAGCGGTGGGCTCCGCTGGTTCTGCGCGAATTGATGTTCGGTCCGCGCCGCTTTTCTGAGCTGCGAATGGATTTGCCCGGGATCAGCGCGAACGTGCTGTCGCAAAGGCTCGGCGAGCTTGAAGACCGCGGCCTCGTCCGGCGCGCCCAGCTTCCGCCGCCCGCGTCGGTGCAGGTTTACGAGGCGACCGAATGGGGCCTGGAGGCAGCTCCGGTCATCCGTGCGCTGGGCCGTTGGGCGGTGCGCAGTCCGAAACACGACCCAGGACTGTTCGTCAGCGCGGTTTCGATCATGATGTCGATGCAGACGATGTTCGATTCTCATCGGGCCGGCGATCTCAGTGCACGCATTGGATTTCGGTTCGGTGACACTGGCTTTGTCGCTGCGATCGACAGCGGGCGGATCGATATTCAGCGCGCCCCTACCGACAATGTCGATGTCCTTTTCACCGCGGTACCCGGAGCGATCGCCGGAGTGCTCTATGGCGGAGCGCCCCTTGAAACGATCGACGTGAAGGGAGACATGCGCCTCGCGGAGCGCTTCGTGACGCTCTTCCCGCTGCCGCCAAAAGTTGGCTGAAACGTTGAGGCGGCGGCGCCCTTCCCCTAAGGCGCTTAACCATGACCGACCTGCCCAACGTAGACCCTGAGAGCCGAGCGGAAACGCTAATGCCCTCACCCGACAAGATCGCGAAGGTGCGCGAGCTGTTCGGAGTCGATTCCGACATGGAAGTGCCCGCGTTCAGCGAAGCTGATGAGCGAGTCCCCGACCTCGACCCGACCTATGTCTTCGATCCCGACACGACTCTGGCCATCTGCGCGGGCTTTTCCAAGAACCGCCGAGTGATGGTCCAGGGCTATCACGGAACGGGCAAGTCCACTCACATCGAGCAGGTCGCGGCGCGCCTCAACTGGCCAATGATCCGGATCAACCTCGATGCCCACATCAGCCGCATCGACCTCGTCGGCCGGGATGCAATCGTGCTTCGCGATGGTCAGCAAGTGACGGAGTTCCGCGAAGGCCTCCTGCCCTGGGCGCTGCAGCACCCGATCGCTTTGGTGTTCGATGAATATGACGCCGGCCGGCCGGACGTGATGTTCGTCATCCAGCGCGTGCTGGAAGCCGAGGGCAAGCTGACCCTGCTCGATCAGAATCGCGTGATTCGGCCCAATCCGTGGTTCCGGCTCTTCGCAACCACCAATACGGTCGGCCTCGGCGACACGACCGGCCTCTATCACGGCACGCAGGCGATCAATCAGGGCCAGATGGACCGCTGGAACATCGTCACGACGCTCAACTACCTTCCGGCTGCCGTCGAGGCGCAGATCGTCCTCGCCAAGTCCGGGGAGTATGACGATCCGGGCGGCAAGGTCATCGTCGACAAGATGATCAAGGTCGCCGACCTCAGCCGGCAAGGCTTCATCAACGGCGACATCTCGACCGTGATGAGCCCGCGCACCGTCATCAGCTGGGCGCAGAACGCGCATATTTTTGGCGACGTCGGCTATGCGTTCCGAGTCTCCTTCCTCAACAAATGCGATGAGACGGAGCGGTCGCTGGTCGCGGAATATTACCAGCGTGTGTTCGGCGAAGACCTGCCCGAAAGCGTGGTCGCGAAAGCGAGCTAGGTGGTCGAACGGATCGACCTCTTTCGTCGGGCGCTCGCCGGCGCATCGCGAGCAATCGCCAGGGATCCGGACGCTGACGTCATCTTTGGCTCGGACGTGGCGCAGACGTCGGGGAAGACGGCGCGCGTGCCCTCGCCGGGGCCGGCGCTAGAGCCGCGGCTCGTTGCGGAAGCGCGAGGCGCCGCCGACTCGGTTGCGCTTTCGCTCCGCCACCATGACCTCAAGCTCCACTCGTCGCTCGCGCCTGCGGACCAAGATGCTCGCGCGGTATTCGACGCGCTGGAGACGGCGCGCGTCGAGGCTCTTGGTGCAAGATCGATGGGCGGGGTTCGCAACAACCTCCGGCACCTTACCGAAGCGCGCGTTCGCGGCGACGCCATCGTCCGCGCCCGAACGGCCGAAGAGGTCCCGCTGTCGACCGCCATAGGCCTGATTGCCCGCGAACGGCTGACAGGCGAGGCGCCGCCCAAAGCGGCGCTAGCGGGATTGAAGCTGGTCAGCTCGTGGATCGAGGAAAAGGCGGGCGCGGAGCTCGATGCGCTCGCGATGACGCTCGACGATCAGTCCGCCTTTGCCAGGCTGTCACGCCAGTTGCTCCAGGACCTCGACCTCGCGACGGCCGAAGACCTCAGCGAGCAGCCACCTGAGGGCGGAGGCGAAGACGAAGGCGAAGAAGGCGGCAGCGAAGATTCGGCCGACGAGGGCGAGGAGGGGACTCCGGCCGGCGGCGACGTGGAGATGCGCGGTGAGGACGCCGAGGAAGGCGAGGCCGACCGTGACAGCTCGGGCGAATTCGAGGTCGGTGAGGAAGAAGGCGTTCCCGGCGACGAACTCAGCGAGAGCCTCGTCGCATCGCCTGCCAGGCGGAACTGGGACCTTTCGCCGCAGACCGATTACAAGGCCTTCACGACCCGGTTCGACGAGACCGTCGAGGCCGAGGAGCTTTGCGACGAGGAAGAGCTTGGGAGGCTCCGCGCCTATCTCGATCAGCAGATGGCGGGTCTCCACAATGTCGTCACTCGCCTCGCCAACCGCCTTCAGCGGCGACTGATGGCGCAACAGGCTCGAAGCTGGGATTTCGACCAGGAAGAAGGGCTTCTCGACGCCGCCCGCCTCGCGCGCGTCGTGGTCAGTCCCGCCCACTCGCTGAGCTACAAGATCGAGCGCGACACCGAATTCAAGGACACGGTGGTCTCGCTCCTGATCGACAATAGCGGATCTATGCGCGGGCGCCCGATCGCGATCGCTGCGATCTGCGGCGACATCCTCGCCCGGACGCTGGAGCGCTGCGGGGTGCAAACCGAGATCCTCGGGTTCACCACGCGCGGGTGGAAAGGCGGCCAGAGTCGCGAGACCTGGCTTGCTGCGGGACGCCCGCCCAACCCGGGCCGCCTCAACGACTTGCGGCACATCGTCTACAAGCGCGCGGACGAACCCTATCGCCACGCGCGGCGAAATCTCGGCCTGATGATGCGCGAGGGCCTGCTCAAGGAGAATATCGACGGCGAGGCCTTGCTCTGGGCGCACAATCGGTTGATCGCGAGGCCCGAGGAGCGTCGCATTCTCATGGTGATTTCGGACGGCGCACCGGTCGACGATTCTACGGCGTCGGCCAACGGCGGCTCGTATCTGGAGCGCCATCTGAGACAGGTCATCGAATGGATCGAACGGCGCTCGACGGTCGAGCTGCTGGCAATCGGCATCGGTCACGACGTGACCCGCTATTACAACCGTGCGGTCACGATCATGGATGCCGAGCAGCTCGCCGGTGCCATGGTCGATCAGCTCGCTCTGCTTTTCGAAGCCGCGTGACGGCATAAAAATTGGGCCCGATGCGATTACGCGCACCGGGCCCCCCTCGTTACGCGACGCGAGGGAATTTGTCTGTCTCCAGACGTGGCAGGGAAAAGGGGAAAACCCTGCCGATGACAGGGCCTATGCGCGATTCGCGCGCAATGAAGGCTGAACACAGGTTGCAGCCTGTGTTCAGAAAATTTCTTTGACTTCAGCTGGTTAGAGCAGGCTCAGGAAGCCTGCTCAGCGACCTTCCTGGAGATTTCGCGCTTCAGCTTGCGTGCCTTGGTGCTGAGCTTGTCGTCGCTCGTCTTCAAGAGCCAATTGTCGAGGCCGCCGACATGCTCAACCGAGCGAAGGCCATGCGTCGATACGCGCAGCTTCACACTCTGGCCGAGGGTGTCGGAGATCAACGTGACATTCTGCAGGTTGGGCAGGAACGTCCGCTTGGTCTTGTTATTGGCGTGGGAAACATTGTGTCCCACCTGCCGGCCCTTGCCGGTCAGCTCGCATACGCGCGACATGGTCTCAATCCTGGTTTGAACGGACGCGTAGGTGCATCCGGAAAGCGCCGCCCGTTAGCGTCTGGCGCCCCTCGCGTCAACGTCACCACTTTGGTACGACAGAAACCGGATGGCGCAATCAGCGTTGAACGCCCGATAGAAGAGAGAAACAATGCGCGCCATTCTCCTGATTCTCATCATCGTGGTCGCGGTTGGCCTGATCGCGGTGACTACCGGCTTCGTCGACATCAACCAGATTCGCGGCGCCAAGGCCCCGCAGATTTCAGCAACCCGCAACGGTGTGATGGCGAAGGGCGGCCAAACCCCGGCATTCGACATCCAGACGGGATCGGTTGAAGTCGGCACGCACAATGCGACCGTAACGGTGCCTTCGGTCGAGGTTCAGCGCCCCGAGAACAAAGCGGCGCCCCAAAATACGACCAACGCCCAATAGCTGACATGCAATCGCGGCTGGGCTAGCCGCCTCTTATGGCCTTCCCGTTGCCCCCTCCGATGCGCCGGGCGCTCGATCTCGCTGGTGAAGCCTCCGCGGACGGCGAAGTGCCGGTCGGTGCCGTGGTCACGCTGGGCGAGGAAATTGTCTCCGAAGCCCGCAATGCGATGCGCACTTCGTCGGATCCGACGGCCCATGCGGAAATGGAGGCGATCCGGAGCGCGGCTGCCAGGCTCGGGACATCGCGATTGGACGACTGCACGCTCTGGGTATCTCTTGAGCCTTGCGCGATGTGTGCCGCAGCCATCTCCATAGCGCGCATCAAGGCCCTCCGTTTCGGCGCCGAAGATCCCAAAGGCGGAGGCGTGGTCCATGGTCCCCGCATCTTCGCTCAGCCGACCTGCCATCATCGGCCCGACGTGCTCGGCGGAATAGGTGAGGAGGAAAGTGGCGAACTCCTCCGCCGATTTTTCGCGGAGCGGCGTCAGCCGCGGTAAGGAACGAGGCGGATCTCGACACGCCGGTTCGCGGCGCGCTGGTCTTCGCTCTGGTCGTTTGGATAGAGCGGGGCGGTTTCTCCCAGGCCCTTTGAGGCGATCCTCGCCCGGGTGACTCCGCGGCTGCCGAGGAATGTGGCAACGGCGCTGGCACGCTTCTGCGACAGTGCAAGATTGGCCTGCGGAGTGCCTGACGTGTCGGTGTGCGCGAAGACGTCGACGTACGCCTGGTTATATTGCTTCAATGTTCGAGCGAGCTCGGTCAGCGTTCCGGCGAACTGCGGTCGAACATCGGCGCTGTTGCTGTTGAAAGTCAGCGCCGCAGGTACTCGAATGAGAATGCTGCTGTCGCCAATCGGCAAGATATCGACGCCGATTCCGGCCGTCTGGGCTCGCAACTCGCGCTCGGCCCGAGCCATGTAGCTACCGGCGTCCGAGCCCAAGGGCCTGATCTTCGCCGCCCGCATCTTGGCCGCGCGCGCCTTGCGCCCGCCAATAACGTCCGCCCCGAGATAGCTCGCCCCCAGTCCGAGCGGGATGAATGCGGCTGGTCGAGCCATTGGCGGAGGCGCCGGCGCATTCAGCGCGCACGCGGTCGCCAGCAACGGCGCGGCGAATCCGAATGCGAGAAGAATGCGATATCGGCCCATGAGCACCTCCAATGGAGAAAGTCTGCGATGAACCGCTGCATGGCAAGTGGGTTCCGCTGGAAAAATGCGGCCCGCTTGTGAACGGTCCCGGAGCGGGGCTAGATTGTCACTCCACCGCCTATGAGCGACCATTTGCTCCCCATACCCTGGCTCGATGTCCTTCTGATCGTCGCATTGATCATGCTCAACGGCGTGCTGGCGATGAGCGAGCTTGCGATTGTCTCGTCGCGCGAGGCGCGGCTGAAGGCGCTTGCCAAGTCGGGGAGCGGCGGAGCGCAATGCGCCCTTGATCTGGCGTCAGAGCCGGGGCGATTCCTGTCGACCGTGCAAAGCGGGATCACCCTGATCTCGATTTTCGCCGGTGCTTTCTCCGGCGCGAGCCTGGGAGAGCCGGTTGCCCAACGGCTCCAGCTCATTCTGGATCTCAAGGCAGAAACTGCCCACACGCTGGGATTCGGCGTCGTCATCGTAATCACGACGTTCGTATCGCTGGTCGTTGGCGAAATTGTCCCCAAGCAGGTCGCACTCCGCTCGCCCGAGCCGATTGCGGTCGTCATGTCACGCCCGATGAAATGGCTGGCTCGGGTGACGGCTCCGTTCGTCTGGCTGCTTGATCGCACCAGCGCTTTGATCTTTCGCTCGCTCGGGCTCGATCGCGAGTCGAGGAATCATGTGACGGCCGAGGAATTGCACCTAGTCGTCGCCGAAGCACAGACAGCGGGAGTGCTCGAAGAGGACGAACGGGCCATGATCTCGGGTATCGTCCGCCTTGCCGATCGGCCAGTCAGAGAGGTGATGACTCCCCGGACCGATGTCGACTGGATCGACGTGGCCGCGACGGAGGGCGAGATCCGGGAAGCCTTGCTCGCAACGCCGCATAGCCGGATTCCCATCGCCGGCGGTTCTGTCGATAATATCGTGGGAGTCATCCAAACCCGCGACGTCCTTGCAGCGGCAATTGCAGGGAGGCCGCTGGAGCTGACCCATCTTTGCCGCCAGGCGCCGGTCATTCCCGACCTCATGGATGCGATGGACGCGCTGGCGGTGCTTCGTTCAGCCGATGTGCCGCTCGCTCTGGTTCATGATGAATATGGCCATTTCGATGGGATCGTGACTCCCGGGAGCATCCTCGCGGCGCTCGCCGGAACCTTCGCGCATGACGTCGAAGCCGGCGAAGAGGCGCCGCTGATCGAACGCGAGGACGGAAGCTGGCTCGTCTCAGGCGCGGCGAGCGCGGATATTCTCACCGACCGGCTCGGCGTCAATTTGCCTGGTGACCGGGACTATTCAACAGTTGCGGGTTTCGCACTCTCCGTCCTCAAGCATTTGCCGGACACGGGTGAGAAGTTCCGCCACGACGGCTGGGCTTTCGAAATCGTCGACATGGACGGCCGGAAGATCGACAAGCTCATCGCGTCCCGGCCGCGACGCAAGCAGGCCGAAACGGCTCGGGATGTCTCCGGCTAGGCGCTGAGCTTTCCGAACCTTTGCTCGTAACCGTCGATGTCTCCACGAGCGAGATAGTCGGCCTGTTCGACGATCCGGTCGCGGGTGAGGCGCCCACTGAAAGCACCGAGTTGATTGTCGATCCGCTCGATCTCGGTCGGCGTCAGGTGAGCAAGCTGCTCGAAGCGGTGAAAGCCGTGCGCGTGCAATACGTCTGCCAGCTTGGGCCCAATGCCCTTCAGCAAAAGGAAGTCGTCAGCCGACTTGGCGTCGCCGTCGAGTGCGCGGCGGACCGGCGCCCCGATCAGCTGACCCGTCACGTCGCTGGTCGCTGCGGCCGCCTCGCCCGCGAGACCGCGTCCTTCCGGAGGCTTCGAGTAAGCCATGTGCGGGCGTACCGGCGCGCTGTCCGTGAGACGAACGCTCTGGCGCGGGCGCAGGATCAGGAAGGCCAGGATCAGCGCAATCGCGATCACCAGAATGACGTAAGGCCAATTGTCGCGGATGAATTCCATGTCTCACCAATTCCATTGTGCGTTGTACCGGCGGCGGAGCTCGACAAGATAGGCGAGCAACAGGCCGAAGAGAAAGCCAAGAGCTGAAACCGCGAACCCCTCGGCAATCAGGGGCACCCCGCTGCCGGAATTCGACCATTGAGCGCTGCTTACGCCCGGCAGCTGACTCAACAGCCGCGCCAATTCGCCGTGCTGGAAATCGTCAACCTGCCCGGAAAGGATGAGCCTTCTGGTCAATGGTCCATGCTGGATGTGCGCGGTGACCTTGGTCATTTCATAATAATCGAGCGCTTCGCGCGCGGTGTGATCGACCCTCTGGGCGAGCCGGTCCGCCGCGCCGAGCGGCCCGTGCCACAAGGCGGCAGCCCCCCAGGAAAGAGCTAGCCCTACACTGAGCGTGAGCGCTCGGCGCCGCTTCCAGTCCGCGGCCATGATGAGCTTGTCGCCGGAGAGAAGATCCTTCGGCTGGGTGCGAAGGGCCCGAAACGCGATCAATCCCGCAATCAGTCCGACGACCAGGCCAACGCCGAACGGCGGCCAGAAGTAGGTCCACAAGACGTTCATGCCGGACTACGCTCGAGTTCGCGCCACCCAATGTCGCGCCGATGGAAGCCGTCGGCGAAATCGATCTGGTCGACGGCGCGGTACGCGCGCGCGCGCGCATTGGCAAAGCTGTCGGAAACGGCGGTCACCGCAAGCACGCGACCGCCTTTGGCGACGAGGCCGCTCCGCCCCCTGGCTGTGCCGGCATGGAAGACGGTTACGCCTTCCACCTGCTCGGCCGCCTCGATCGCGCGGATCGTGCCGCCGCTGGCAGGTGTTCCGGGATAGCCGCGGGCAGCGACAATGACCGTCATGGCGTGCTTCGTAAGAAGTTTGGGGGCTTCGACTTCGGCGAGGCATCCTGTCGCGACGGCGTTCAGCAACTCGGCGAAGTCGCCGTCGATCAGGGGCATGATCACTTCGCACTCGGGATCGCCGAAGCGGACATTATATTCGATGAGCTTCGGGCCGTCGGCGGTGAGCATCAGCCCAGCATAAAGCACACCGTTGAACGGCGTTCCCGCCGCTGCAAGGGCTCGCGCAGTTGGCCTCACGATCTCATCCATCGCGCGGCGCTCCAGCTCGGGCGTGAGCACGGGTGCCGGCGCGTAGGCACCCATCCCGCCGGTGTTCGGCCCCGTATCGCCTTCGCCCACCCTCTTGTGATCCTGCGCGGATGCGAGCGGAATAGCGGTTTCGCCGTCGACGAGCGCGAAAAGGCTTGCCTCTTCTCCGGTCAGGAATTCCTCAATCACCATGGGTCCGTCGCCGGCGGCGCGGATCGCTGCTTCCGCTTCTCCGCGGGTCGTCGCGACGGTGACCCCTTTGCCGGCCGCCAAACCATCCGCCTTGATGACGACCGGGATGCCGAAACGATCCAGAGCGGCCAGGGCATCGGCGACCGTCTCAGCCCTGACGTAATCGGCAGTGGGAATATCGTTGGCGCGGCAAAGGTCCTTGGTGAAGCCTTTCGAACCTTCGAGCCGCGCCGCCGCTGCGTTCGGGCCGAATACCGCAATCCCGGCTTTCCTGAGAGAATCCGCAACACCCGCGACGAGCGGCGCCTCAGGGCCGATCACCACGAGATCGATGTTGTTGGCTTTCGCGAGGGTCAGGACGGCGTTGTCGTCGCAGGGATCGACGTCGATGCACTCAGCCCAGCGCGCAATGCCGGGATTGCCGGGCGCGGCGATCAGGCGGTCACAGCTTGGCGATTGCCTAAGGCGCCAGGCGAGCGCATCCTCGCGACCGCCTGAACCCAAGAGTAGAATATTCATGAACCTTCCCGACGACAGCCGCTCAGGCCTGTTAGCCAACGTCGAGCCCGGGGACAATTCGCCGCCACTGAGTGTGAGCGAACTGTCCGGCGCGCTCAAACGCACGATCGAGTCCGCATTCGGCCAGGTTCGGGTCCGGGGAGAGATTTCGGGTTTCAAGCGCCACGCGTCGGGCCACTGCTATTTCACCTTGAAGGACGAGAACGCCTGCATCGACGCGGTCGTGTGGCGGACCAACGCGGTTGCGCTCGCTTTCAGGCCCGAGGACGGCGCCGAGGTCATCGCAACGGGAAGGCTGACGACTTATCCGGGCCGATCGAAATATCAGATCGTCGTCGAGCGTATGGAGCTGGCGGGCGAGGGCGCATTGCTGGCGTTGCTCGAGCGGCGCAGGAAAGCGCTTGCGGCGGAAGGACTGTTCGCCGCCGAACGCAAGCGCAAGCTGCCGCGGCTTCCGCGCGTCATCGGCATCGTCACCTCGCCAACAGGCGCGGTGATCCGCGACATCCTCCACCGGCTCGAAGACCGTTTCCCGACCCATGTCATCCTCTGGCCGGTTCCCGTCCAGGGCGAAGGCGCGGCGTCGAAGATCGCTGCGGCGATCCGGGCCTTTCCTTCAATCACTCCACGGCCCGATCTGCTGATCGTCGCTCGGGGCGGCGGCTCGATCGAAGACCTGTGGGCGTTCAATGAGGAAGAGGTGGTTCGGGCGGCGGCAGAGTCGCCGATACCGCTGATCTCGGCCGTTGGGCATGAGACCGATACAACGCTGATCGACCATGCTTCTGACCTGCGGGCGCCGACGCCCACGGCCGCGGCAGAGTTTGCAGTACCAGTTCGGTCGGAACTGCTCGCTCAAATCGACGAGCTGGCCCACCGAGCCCGACAATGCCTTGCGAGCAGGGCGGAGCGGTCGCGCGAGCGTTATGATCTGACCGTTTGCCGCTGGCCGGAGCCAACAGCCTTGTTCGCGCCGGCGGCACAACGCCTCGACGACTTATCGGAACGCCTGCCGCGTTCACTTTCCGCGCGCGCCGGCCACGCGCGAGCCGACATGAATCTTATTGCCGGCCGCCTGCACCGCGGGCTCGTCGATCAGCGCATCGAACGACTTTCCGAACGCCTCGCGGCGGCATGGAAGATGGCGGAACTCGTTCACCCCGAACGCCCGCTCCGCCGCGGCTATGCACGAGTCACCGACCGGTCAGGGAAAACGCTGACGAGTGCGGCCGAAGCGCGGGCAACTCGCGAGCTTCAGCTTCACTTCGGCGACGGTAACGTAGACGCGACCGCGGATGGAGAAGGTCGGCCGCACAAGACGCCGGTTGAGCGCAAGGCGCGCACTTCTTATGTGCCTCCGCAGCCCGGTTTGTTCGACCAGCCGGAGGAGTGAAGGATGCTGATGACGGGAAGCGGCAGGGCCGCGCGAATCCACTATCTACCCGGCACGTTCCGTCTGCTGTCGGATGGAGATCATGTTGTCTGTGCGGTCACGGGCGCGCAAATCCCGCTCCACGAACTCAGATATTGGAGCGTCGAGAGGCAGGAAGCCTATATCGATGCCGAGGCAAGCCTGAAGGCTGAAAGCGGCAGCGGGCGTTCAGCCTAGCCGACGCGTTTCGCCTTGAAGCCGGGTTGCGACCCAAGCTTGAAGAAATAGGATCCCATCACCCCCCGTTTGACGATCACCTTGTCGCCGCGCCTCGGGTCGAGCGCCAAGGGAGTATCGTCGGTCTGCTCCCACGTCGACCCGTCGGCCAAAGTGATGGTCCACTCGCCATAGCCATGTTGCACGGCATTCGCGACGGTGCTCTCGATCTGATTGATCTCGTCGCCGCCTCCAAACAGTCCCGCGAAGTTCGGAACCGAGAATCCGAACAGCGAACGCTTGGCCTCATTCGCCCGCGCCTTGTCGATGACGACCAGTTCCCTGTTCGCGAGGGCCTGGCCTACCGCCGCCGCCTCTCGGTCGTAGCATTGCAGGCGTTGCGACGCATCGGTGATCCCGCGACAAGCCATCAGCCTTTGAACGTTCGCCGGCGTCGCGGTTGTCGCGACCTTCCGGGCGCTCGAGGCGGTCACCGGAAGCAATGTCAAAGCCGCTGCGAAAAGTAGGATTTTGCGCATTTTTCCCTCGGTACGCTGGTTGCGGCGACGCTAGTCCGACTGGCGGGAAAAGCACAAGGTGGCGCTGTTGCAAAATTGATACAGGCCCGAGACAACTTGTCCGACGCCCTGCGCTGGCCGTTGCCAGCTTCTCGTCGCTTAACCTATCAAACGGCGCAGATCGGCAAAGTTGCGTTTGCCGTTCCACGACAGTCGCGTTGCGATCGCGGCTAGTGAAGGGGAAGATTTCTATGAAGCTCGATTTCCGTCAGCGACTGCTCACGACCACTCTTTTGGTCGGCGCCGCCGCTCTAGCGACGCCTGCTCAGGCTCAGACCACGCCGCCGCCGACGGATGCTCCGCCGACGGACGTGCAAGCAAACCCGTCGGGTCCGTCAGCCGCCCAGCCGACGCCGTCGACCTCGGCGACGGGCGAACCGGTCAAGAGCGCACAGGACATCGTGATCACCGGCACGCGCATTCCGCAGCCGAACCTGACCTCGGCCGCGCCGGTGACCGTGGTCACCAGCCAGGACGTGAAGCTCACGGGTACGACCCGCGTCGAAGATCTCCTCAATCAGCTGCCTTCGGTTGGTGCTTCGCAGGCGTCGGGCGTGTCGAACGGCGCGACCGGTACGGCGGAAGTCGACCTTCGCTATTTGGGTTCGAAGCGGACGCTCTCGCTGGTCAACGGCCGTCGCCTGACGCCGGGTGACCCGAACAGCACCTCGCAGGCTGCCGACTTGAACATCATCCCGTCGTCGCTGATCAAGCGCGTCGAGGTGCTGACCGGTGGCGCTTCGTCAGTTTACGGTGCGGATGCGGTCGCGGGCGTCGTCAACTTCATCATGGACACCAACTTCA